>Ga0126339_10003341_pt1 | contig 11665 bp, 7 predicted proteins | sample OrbTmetagenome_2_FD_92532 | JGI IMG/M metagenome (GOLD analysis project Ga0126339, IMG submission 92532) | Coral microbial communities from Petempiche,Puerto Morelos, Mexico - Orbicella T R C metagenome | ecosystem: Host-associated > Invertebrates > Cnidaria > Coral | place: Petempiche,Puerto...
AACTGTTGCTGTGAAATAGCAAGTAATGACTGTAGTTTTTAGAAATATTTATGGAATTATTAAAATCAAGAAAATTTTATGTTAAATGGAAGTAATATTATGGTTTCTGAAAAGTTGTGGCAAAAATTGGAAAAAAAAATATTGAAAATTGACAAATCACAATGACTTTCAGACTGAAGTTAGTTTTTTAAATTCCATAAAATAATAATAAATTTGCAGAACTAGTGACTTGGAGTATAAGAATATATCCTGTACTGCCCTTAAGCTTTTATGATGGACACAATCAAATTCTTTTAAATTTTCAGTCACTTCTATTATAATAAATTGGCAGATGTTTTCACCTGGCTGATTCCTTTGAACAAAAAGGGCAATTAGATGGTGTTAATTTTTTGACAATGAAATATAGTTACTGTTGTTAGCAAGCTGTCCTTGAATGGACTTATATTTGGAAAGAGATGTGGCAAGAGAAACAAAAGGAAACTGTTTTAATTATTAACACTGTAGACAAAATGCTACTCAGTGCAGGTTTAATGAAATTAAATTTTAAAACATTTTATGTCAGTGCCAGTGTTTGGAAATGTCCTTGTGAAAACAAGATTCATGTTTCAAATGTATGCTTTATCGGTCTATTTTAAGGTGCCAAAAGATTATCTTCCAACAGTTTATGCAAAAGTTTGGCTCAAATAGCTAAATTGAGTAATGGACAGCTCTGGGTAATTTGAAAACATACAATCATGCGTGTCTACTCAGAGTGAAATGATTCTTATCATTTAATCATTAGAATTTTTTATCAGCTTCATGGAACTTTTAGACTTTTCTTTGCTGTAAGCGTACATTAAAATTGCAAAAACAAGTCTATTTTATTTTTGTTTGTAGAATATTCCTGTAAGTTAGAGGTGCAAAGAGAAAATTTTATATCAGGGCAGAGTAATCAACTGTCCTTTTTGTCATTTGTTTCTCAGATTTACTTCCAAAAAGTCAAACTTCACTGAGTTTTGTTATTTTCAGTTTTGTCATTACTTTGGAGGGTTGTCAGTTTTCATGGGTTGCTTCTTTCGAAGGGTGGATACCTTGGTTTATAGTGGTTTACATTCTCACTGAAAACAGCGTGAAGAGAGAGAAGAGCAAGAACTTTATTAGGAGACCATAGCATGGTACAGATAGTGAAAAACAGGTCTCAGTTTCAAACAGATTTCAATCACCGTGTTTACATTGGACTTGTTCACTATCAAGGCTATGCAGTTCCTTTGCATTAAAATTCTAGCTTGTTGAGCTTAAAATATCAAGAAATTTCTGTGGCTTTATTGGGTCCAAGTAAATTGAGTTGCAAAGATCAGCTACCCAAATTATAATATTAATAATGAATAAATAATAATGGTACTTTTATAGTGGAAATTAACATGTGGATATGTTCACATGCACTTTACAAAATTATTCATAAAAACTATTCACAAATAAAAACTTAAAATGGAAATCATGATCCTAATTCTAATGATATTAACATTGAAATAAAACGAAAAATGCATCACAATCAGTGATAAAATAAATTAGAAGAACAAAAGAATAAAATAAATAAACTAAAAAAATTGTCTCTATACATCAACATTATGAACATTATTCCAATATCATAAACTATGTAATTAATGTCAGTTATATATTATAAGCCACTTCAAATAAATATGTTTTTAAAAGAGGTTTAAAGATTGTAAAAATTTTAATCTTATTACATAACTACAATTGTATGTTACTGGCATTGCTGCAAATTAATTGGTTATAATAATTGGTCTTGAAAATAATAGAAATGGGGTCAGTCTATGGGAAAAAAGGACACATTGCTTTTGGACTGAGACTTGTGATTTTTTGTGTCACTGTACCCAAATTTGCAATCAGTCAATCACAGACTGTGCTTACTGTCCTGATATCCTGCAATATCAAGTCAATGACCCAATATGGCTAAGATGTCATGGTCACTTTGGCCAAATTTGGGTATGATAAATATCTATAAATAATGTTATTGTACCTTTTGTTTTAGTCTGCTTGGCAGTATATCGGGCGCCTTTAGTCTTGCCACCAAAATACAAACCATGGCGCAACCAAACATGCCTAATGTGCTGCCGAAACATAACAAAAAAGTATGATGAGGTATAAATACAGGTCGCAGGGACTGCCTAGTGGTAGCAAATTGTAATAAAATCACTGTGACAGAGGACATTTGTGGTTGTTGTGAGGCAGGGAATTTAACACTGAATGATTTGCTATTTTAAATCATGGCTAAGCCTACAAATTCATAGAATGTATAAACCTCTATCGTGGCTTTTTTCATCACTTTGCTTGGTACAGTTGTGGAGAAAAGTAAAAACTGCAAAAATGGCAGGAGTTTTTGTTTAGCTGCCTGACTTTGTCTGATTCATAAACACCTTATTTTATGCAGTGCCTCATTCCCTAAGGCATCAGTTGTAGACAGGTTGCCTCCCACTTTCAGTGAAATTGAAAATGGACCATGAAGCATTTTACTATTCTGCCAAAATGTAATTCTGATTAGCTTGACCAAAGTAATGAAGATTTTAAATTTGAAGACTTCTTCTTGAACTTAATACTGATTTAAAAGCCATAATTATTATTATGTTCTTCATATCAGATTTGCAATGAGATGCTATTATTAAAGAAATAGCAAGAATAGTTGCAAATAGGCTTGTCTCTATGGAAACACGTCAAATTTTGCTGTCTAAATATTTTTTTCAAGCACTCGACTCTCATTTTCTATTTTCTGACAGTAAGGGGATTGTTTTTTGAATTGACGAAACAACAAAGCTAAATTACATGTGACTGTGATGTAAGCATGTCATTTTAACAAAATCTTTTTCTCTTTAGTTATAGTAATTGGTTGCAGTGTGGCTGGGATTGCAGGGTTGGCGTTAGCAGGGTACTGCTGGTATAAGTAAGTAAACTCGCATTAATTTTGTTACAGTATTTCTTTGAGAGATGTAGTTTTTAAGTTATTTGTTATGTTATTCAAGCAGCTTACCAAGTGTTTGACTTCAAGTAGTTTATCTTTTTGAGGGCAAAGGGAGAACCCTTTAGCTTGCTCTGTTCAGCGGTAATTACTGCTGTTTGCGTCACTATCTGGCCCAGTTATTCACAGCACAATTGAGCCAGTTAATGCAGCATTAGTGTGAATTTTGTCCATAGTCTTACAACAGTTTATTTTTACCTTTTTGTATGACCTTTTCAAAAGTCATCAACTCCTCCCCTGGTGTGTGTTTTCTTGAATACCAAGCCTTGTTTACATGAAATTATTCTCAACTCTCATTGTCCAAGGAATTATGTCATCTTGCTCCATTGGGACTTTGATAATAATTATTTCATCTTCACTTTTTTACTTAATAGAAAGTAAGGCTTGGGGGTGAAATTAACACGAGTATCGTCAGCGAGCGAGTATCGTCAGCCGAAGAGTACGAGGGCGGACGGTAAATTCCTGAAATAAAAAGAGACCTTTTTGACTTGAATGGGAAAACCTCCAGCCAAATAATCTCTAAGTGAGCATTCTCCAAGTCAGCTCTACGCTTCACACGCAGATCTTGATTGACAAAGGCCATTACACCGCCACCACATTTCGATATTCTGTCACAGCGATAAATTGTAAATCCGGGAACGGCATATAATGAGTCAGGAATATCAGGCTTTAAGAATGTTTCGTTTAAGAAAAGCATGTCAACTTGAGGTCTACCAGACTCTCCGGCAAGGAAAAGCTTGATCTGATCAAACTTAGTTGAAGTTAAGCGATTAACATTCCAGTGACCAATCCTTAAACCTTTATCATCCAAATCAAGATCAAAAAGAGGATACAATTCGCAGTGGTCTAGTTCGATCAAAGAATCAAAGGTGTCATACAAACCACTGTACGAACTCGACAGCGTACTTCCATCAAGCGAAAAAGACTCATCACTTAGGCTGTTGGGTGCAACCTGCGGCAAAGGTCCAGCAGGACCTGGATTCAAGGAGACAAAGTCATTGGGTATTTAATTTAGGGGGCGAAAAAGCGGCCGTATGACCTGAATGAATACAAATGAAGACAACGTCATATAGATATACCAATGCCCTGCTAATGAAGCATTGTGACAACATGTTGCAATGACATAGTACCCCAGGGACAAGGTTACACAATGCATGATAAATACATTTTATTGTTTTGCTGTGTTTGAATGGTTAAACTAAAATGTAATATTTTCTTGTAAGGCTGCACACTACAGCAAAGGCTGTGAGTGAAGCAGAGTATTCAAGTTATGGAGCTACAAAACAGGGTGCACAGGTCACTAAGGTATGTTTCCGTTCACTATGGAGATTTGTATGATTAGTAAATGATAAAGATGAAATGTTTGCCACGAGCATGGGATGAGGAAAAAAATCTGAGTCTCCAACAGGATTCGAACCCATTACTTGTTGGGATCTCAGATTTTTTCTTTGTCCCATGCTCGTGGTAACATTATTTTCATCTTTATCTTTTATTCACCAGGCTGCAAATGTACCATCTTTCACTTATCACATACACTAGTAAGTTAACCTTGCCACTCTAAACTTGAGTATGGTAAAAACCAAATTAAACCTTTTATTTGGCTCTGGCAGCATATTATGTTTGTTTGGTCTTTCCATGGGTGTTTTGGCTTGACTATGTTATTAGAAGGCAAGGAAAGTTGTGTCCAATAACCTGGGGCTTGTGGATTTTGCAACTGGGCTGGTAGATTCTGTCCTTCACTTGCCTAACTGGTGAGTAGAGTTTCTTGGGAAAATTTTTGATGAAATTTAACTACTTAAAGACTGAGATGAATTGTTTTCAGGGTAGTGAGAGTGACTTCCCAGTTATTACATCATAGTTACAGCTTGCCCAGATGTCAAGCCTGAAAACTGGTTTTCTCTGCATCCTGTGGCTTGCAAAATACAAACCATGACTCAACCAAACTCACCTGATATTCACAAACATAAGCCAAGCTGTAAACATGCAAAGGCCCCTGTGCAAACCCCTGGCCACCTCGCGCCAATGCCCAGGGAGCGACTGCTGGCCAGCATTGTTTCGTGTTTAACTTAGCCTAAATTACATTCAGCTACATTAAAGGTGTAAGTACTAGCCAGAAAATATGAAAGAATTGATAATAAAACCTGAATGTAATGATGTGAGTGTATATTTTCAATAATGGAATTTTGTATGTTGTTTTAGGGAGACCATAATCTTGATTACAGTGCAGAAATATATCATTATCAGCAGACAAAAAGTCAACTGTCAGCCATGGAAAAGTAAGTTGATATAATTATGTACAGATTGTATGCAGTGATTACTCTATTCCCTAGTGCCATTGTTATGGTCATTGTGTAAGAATTATTTTTGTTTCAAACCAGGGCTAGTGGAATGAAGGGAGGGATTAAGGGAGAGACACTTGATGATGACGAAAATAGTGATGAGGGAGATGATGAAGATTACACTGTTTATGAGTGTCACGGACTGGCTCCGGTAAGTTGTCCACATATACATGCTGTGTCAACAACATGTTGAGATGGTTACTGTCATTTAGAATGTCACAGGTAGCTTTCGCTCAAATTATGGTTTTTAGAGGGAAATGGTTATGAAGCCCAGCAAACATCAAAGGAGGAAACAAAGATGTCAGCATTTATGTTGGAAGGTCCACAACCGTGCACAATCTTTTGTTTTTTGCTCATACACTATGAATGAATTACGTAACCAAAATGTTTCTATTGGTTAGTTCCTCAGTACGGAGTAAACAACTATTAAACATGGTCAAGGCCAAAAAAGAGAACAAAAACACACAGCAAAGAAATTTGCCGGGTTTCATAACCATTCCCCTATGCTCAAATGCAGAAATAGGAAATAACTGTTATTCCTCTCTTTTGAAAACCAAAAGGTGATGTTTACCATTGTTTGTTAAGGAGAGAACACAGTTCAAAGGACACTGTGTAGCCTTCTTTTAGCTGATGCATTCAATTACCATACCTTTGTAATTTGCATTGGAAACACATTTTCTACATTTATTATTGTTTACTTTGCAGACAGGTGATATGACAGTTGTCAACCCCTTGTTCAGTGATCAAGAAGTGGTTGGCAGTGATCAGGATGGCAATGGTGATAAGAGCGGTGCTAGTGGTCAAGGATCTCCTGTAGCCCCTCGACATTCATTCAAAGAATCTTAAAATAGCTAAATATTAGTTAGGAGTTTGAGTTGTTTTATTTTTTGATCAATCATTGGATGTTAATGTTATTTGTCAGTGTGGTTTTGGTTCTTAAATTTAAATATGAGGGTGCACCTACCTGGTTTGACAGTTGGTTTTTTTTCTTGTCTAAACTACGGTTTTTATCTTGTAGCTTAGGTGAAGATAACTTTCAATAATTTATGCTTAGTATTTTAACTAAAAGATCCTCAAAGAGGAATAATGTGCCCTACCTAAAGATTCTGCATGTGAATATTGCAGGAAAATCATTTCAATATTGTTTTTAGTTGAACTGACTTGGCTAAAATCAATGGCTTGGTGCACCCATTAAATACAAATGGCTTGGGTTAACCCCAGGGATGGATAGATAAAAAAGTAGGTGAAATAATAATGACATGGAAAGAAGTTTTATACAAAAAGAATATTATTGAAATTTCAAATTATAATTTTTTATATCTGGGTCATTGGTACAAAGTTTGTGTTAATTCTGAAAAATTATTTGGGTGTATTTCCAAATTGTAAATAAATAATCCCATCACACTAGTGTTGTGTAGTGACAAATCCAGTGGATTGGTCTTGGCGATTCTGATGGGTGATTCAACTATAAACTATATACTATGTATTCACAGATAAAGTTATAGCAATCATTATCAATAATAATAATATTGTAAGTAGAGTATATGTGCATGCTGAGTCAGTATAAGAAGCCAGAATTGCAGCACTTCTGCTAGTCACTTACTTTATAAACTAAAAGACAAATCAAACTCTATTGTTTCATTTCAAGACTGTTTTGTATGTGACAGAATCGCTTAAAAGTGTGACCCTAGTGCCTTTTACAATAAAAAGGCCTATGGGTCTTGGATAAGGTCTGTAAATTGGTTGTGAAAAAGTAAGAGTGCTGTTATGAAGCTGACAGGTACACGTAGTTTACTTTTTATCATGTGACTTCTGTGTGCAAAATAAGTGATGCCAAGAATGCAAAACCTTAATTTAAGAAGCTTTAAATTCAGACAGGTCCTCTTTAGATTTCAGTGCAACATTCTCTGTGAAAATTGTGAAATTAATGAATTTGAGACTGTTGCAGTGGAAATGAAGAGCAAAAAGTGTTTCCATAGCTTCAAGGAGGGAATTTTTTTTTTTTCAATGAAGCGATGGTTGTTACAGACTTGTACCTTGGGACCCTTGAACTCTAGAAAATTAAGATTTTCAACTTGTGGAGCTTGGTTAAACAGTAAGGGACTTCAATATACTTCAACATACATATCATTGTCATAGATTACTTCACATTAGAATAAGTTGTTAGGATACAAAGAAGCAAGGCTCTATATGTTAAATATGATTCATGTTATTTCAGTGATTTCAAAGTTATTCAGAAAAGACAGAAGGAAAAGATCTTTTGGGGAGTGTAAATTGAGAACTTGGTTTTGCACATTATTTGAAGTATTGTAAATGAACTCTCCTTAGGGCTCTCTACCCTTTTCTCTTGGTGTTCAAAATCAGAAATAGGAACAGAAACTTGGAACGACTTAACGAACAAGATACATGTAGTACTTTGTTTAAATCGTGAAGAAAGTTGAGAATTTTATGACAAAAATATATATTTTGATATTCATACTCCTTCCTGACCATTTTGGATCACATTTTCTACTTAACAAATTGACGTCAGTTTTTCATGTGTTTTTCTTGTGACTGATCATGAATTTTGTTGTAACATTGTCAGTGGTTGTGGATCCACGAGGCGATATCTGCAGACTACTTTGACAATGTTATGATGAAATTCATTGTCAAAAACAGGACAGACACATGAAAAACTTGCGTCAATTTGTTTTTTACGATAACAAATTGACAAATTGTCAAATTGTCCACTCTTCGCTCATTGACGCATCGTATAAATTATAAATTCATGTATCTATCTGCATATTGGCAATGAAAATTAACCAATGAGTGCACAAGAATTTCTGCAGTTATCGTAAAAAAGTGTACTTATTTCTCTCACATCTTTGTAAGAACCCAGGAAAGCTGAGTAACCAAGCTCCACATTGTTGAATATGTTGGGGGTGGGGATGGGGCTGGGGAGGTGTCCAAAGAGGTGTGAACGTGGATAGCTTTAATGTAAACCATTAATTTTGTTTATCTTTAGGTTTCGTTATTACTAAGCATCTGGTTTTGTTTATACTCAATTCACTCAGTCATGTGCATACTTCTGAATAATATAGAGAATATATTAATTTTGACACATGCACGCAACGTGAGAATGCTATTACGGTTCTTATCTATTAACTTCAAAGTGCCTGAAAATAACAATCGTGTTTATTTTGGATTCAGACTAAATTTTTGGAAGGTGTAAAATTCTTTTCAAACTGCCTGTGTTTTGTTGTGAATAGAAAAGTGCGTAACCTATTAAAGCATCTGGATGTTCTTCCAAAAGGGTTTATTTGTTGAGTATTCTGTTTGCTGAGAGATCCTGAAAAGAAAGCTCGCTGGGTGTCCCTGGATCCAATTTTAATCAAGACAAAGTTTCCCGCTCTCGGCTTAACCTCATGGTTGGGGCTGAGGTCATTTGAAGCTGTTGGGAATCTTTGATTATAAAATTGGCCTCATTAGCATAATCGCTCCAGTCTCTAATTGAGCTACAAAAATACCAACTTTGGATATTGAAAGGGTGTGGCACGATGAACTGCCCCAAGAAACTGGAGCCCCATTTATTAAATATTTTTTGTGTAATGCGGGTTTTAGGTCTTACAATGTTCGACGTCAAGCCACAAAACCTTTAGCCTCGACATCTTTAGGCTATTTAAGGTCAGTTTAATCTAGTTTCCTCAACTAAGATGGATTAAAACGACTTCTACCCCAAGCAGTGACATACAGACTCTGACAAAATGAGATCCAAATGAAATAACTCACCTGGGTTTGTCTAGCATAGATATCTTAATGAATAGAAAACATGACAATGTTGATGATAAATTAATTACTGAACGTAACATGGTCAGCCCTTATCGAGGAAAAACTGGTTTCGTTCTCGACCAATATTTTCTCATTACAGGCCTCACGATAGTGTAACATCTTTGTTAGGTACGCCGGCTCGTAATCAAAGGCGGATGAATTTGTTTTGTTTTCGCAACTGTCGTGCATTGGCCATCCCTAATTTAAACGTCACACTCCCATATAAAGCCACACGCTGGTACATGTAGACCTTTTTGCAACAGCTTTAAGAGACTTTAATTCCTCATACATAAAAGCTTAATGTAAGCTAATAAATAAAGTGAGCAAATGTTAAAAGAAAAACTCCGCCTCAATAAATTTCACGAGTCAAGTAAGTTGAGTTTGATGCTGGTGAAAGTTTTTGCGTTTTAAAATACTAAAATAAGCTTTACCAGGTTTAACAATTCAAATCTGAACGTATTTCAATAGCCTAACAAACTCCCTTCCCGTAAATACATTTTTAAAAAGCTAATATTACAAAATAATATGATACTAGAATTGTGAATGCCAAAATGGCATCTTTACTCCATAGCATATCGATCAGCAACTTCCTTCCAAATTTCAACGCTTAATTTTAAGGTAGCATGAAACAAAATGCCTCGAATCTTCAAGAATAGTTACAATAATATTATTTGATGACAAAAAATGCAATTTTCTCAATCGAGAAACCGTATTTAGGTTGTTCGGCGTGTCTCGGAGCTGACATGTCCAAGAATTGATTTAAGTCACGCAATATTTATCATACCAGTGGCCCGCTAAGCAAAATGCTGTTGTATATCACGACTAAATGCTAGTCCTCTGGGTCTGGCGTGACTCTTGGGCATACCTTGGGTAATTTCTCATACATTTCTTGTAGCAATTTCTTTTCCGCTCGGTATTTATTCAGATCAACGGTGTATTTCTTGATGCTTTCCTTAATGAAATCACTCTGTTGTTCCACTGCCAAAACTTCACGATCCAACTGACGCACGGTGTCCGTGTCATTCTGGAGCTGCTCTTCAAGGTTATTCAACCTCGACATATTTACGTTGCCCAAGCCATCAATCTCCGCCAACAGTGCTAGCAACTTTTCAAGTACATTTTGTATTTTATCTCGAGCTTCTTTTGCCGCCTCGCCAGCTTCCTTAGTTTTGTTCAGTGCGTCTTTGATGCTCTGCCCCTGTGCTTCAGCGGTGGTCTTGTAGTCAGACAACTGACTGGCGGCTTCTGATACGGGTGCAGTCACATTGTCTCGTGGGATTGTAAGCTCTTCTGCCTCTTTCTTTATCATTTCAGCCTTCTGTTGGAGATATATAGATTGACTCCCTCAGCCTCAACATCGAAATATCAACTCTCCTTAATGACTATCTTACATTTGTCTTAACGTCACTATTGAGAATTTGGTAGTACATCAAGACAACAGACCCTCCGTGAGTTGATGATATTCTTTACTCTCATCACTTGTCTGCTTCACAGTATATTACTTCTGTAGCGAGAATTCAGACGCCGATTACTTTTTGGAACTAAGAGGTTAACAGCATGTCCAAATAGGTGACTGTTCGCATCTACAGCAGCCCTGGGTGTGAACACTTTACAGAGAGTCCTGCAAAAAGGCGGGTGGGGAGGTGGTGGTGGTGGTGGTGGTGGTGGTGGTGGTAATTTTCATTGTCATTCTCGTTGTCCCAGTGAAAAACTCGGCAAATACCCGTTCCCATTTTACCCCTTAAGACCTCTCTCAATCAACAGGCATTCGTTTAACAGAATATAGTCGAAATCTGGCCAAAAAGGCCACATTACCACGTGTTGCTGAACAAGAGCTTTTCGAGATCAATAGAACCCCTGTAATAGAGGTACCTCGCACATAAACGCACTAGGAACTTGTCTGAATTTTCCACGTCTTTCCAGACATGACAACGTTAAATTTTCACATAGTCTAATGAACTGATAACCCGCTCCTCACCTGTTGCGTTTGGTTAGCTATATCTCGCGCCCCCTCGGCTGTTGACGCTGCTTCTTCGGCCAGCTCCTGTGCATCACCCAGGTTAGCGGCAGCCTCATCTGACTTGTTGTTTGCTGAACTGATAAGTCGCTCAACTTCCGTTATGTTAGCTTCGGCTAAATCAGCCTCTGCTCTGGAACTGTCTATGATTTCGTTGAATTTCTGGAAAGTCAGAATCAACAGTCTTAGATTTAAATTCTGCGATTGAGAATCAACATCCCACCCATGCATCACTCGGGTAGAGGACGCGAAAGAAGAAGAAGCACCCTGGTGTACAAGCACGTTTTGATAGTTTACAACTCAAAAACTCGATTTTGTCGAATCATGAATCGATATTTACAGCAGCATTGTCATCAAGAATTATTACTTTTGATGGTAACAATTAGACTTTGTTGCTATTGTTTGACAATTAGCCTTTTAGAAGCCTATGTTTCAAGAGGGGCTTGATGTATAAAGAGAAAAACATAATAAGTAAAATTTATGTTGAAT
>Ga0126339_10003343_pt1 | contig 11657 bp, 4 predicted proteins | sample OrbTmetagenome_2_FD_92532 | JGI IMG/M metagenome (GOLD analysis project Ga0126339, IMG submission 92532) | Coral microbial communities from Petempiche,Puerto Morelos, Mexico - Orbicella T R C metagenome | ecosystem: Host-associated > Invertebrates > Cnidaria > Coral | place: Petempiche,Puerto...
GGGGGGGGGGGGGGGGGGGGGGGGGGGGGGGGGGAGGGGAGGGGGGGGGGGGGGGGGGGGGGGGGGGGGGGGGGGGGGGGGGGGGGGGGGGGGGGGGGGTGTGGATCCGGGTAACGTTTTTACTGGCCTCTCAATCCAAAGATCCGATGTCACCAATTGAAGTTGTTTGTACTATTATGTTTTTTCACTTTGCCTCTGCTTCGTGACAATGTCAGCAGATCGCTTTACAACCGCTAATTTACTGCTAATTTTGTTCCTTTGTAAACCGATTTGTTCCATGTATATCTTTTTCGGGAAATGATTTTAAAAAATCATTTTCCGAATCTAATGACCACGTGATTGTTGATTTTTCTTGCCTAGCTGTCTGACCTGTGTGTATAAACCTGACGCACCAGTTTACAAAGCGGAAATTCTGTAACCGCTCATGGCATGGGTCGGCGAAGTAAGAGAGATCATTACCGAAAAATAACACCAGTCATTTTTCTTTGGCCCAAACCTTTTTCGGCCATATTAGCAAAGGTCGGTTTACTAAACTCAGCTTTAGAATTGCTAAGGGCAGGTGATATCTTAAAAGCGTCTTTTCGAAGTGCTTGGACATCAATGGCCGTTGAGAACATAACAAACGCTTCGATTTTCTCACTCGAATGTTTCCTCTTGGATGTAAATTTAGATTTTACAGAATATCTCTTCATCGCACACATTTTGACGCTAGTTGTCAATTTTGTTTCTTGCTTCACAGCCGCTGGTGGAAACGGCGTTGTAATTCTTGCCGTGTGGAGGACGCCGGCACTTCACACGCCGTCGAACGTGTTTTTATGTTGCTTGGCGCTAAGCGATCTTACCGTCGGATTGATTGCACAGCCATCTTTTGTGATCCACAAAATCGGCGAGCTTCTCGAAAGCCACAGCATGTATTGCACCACAAGAATATTGACAGAGTCAGTTGGGTATATAACAGCCGGTACCTCTGTTCTCACCATGACCGGTATTGCGATCGAACGGTATCTTGCGTTGTATCTTCATTTGCGCTTTAAAGAAATTGTTACCACGAAGCGCATCTTAGTGGCTGCCCTCTGTCTCTGGGTGTTTTTCATCTTGTTGGCCGCTTCCAGATTTTGGATTGCGAATGATAGTATCTTCAACAACATAATTATTTCGTTAATCTTTGTCAGCCTGACATTCACCTTCTTGGCCTATTTGAGGGTTTTAAAGTACGTTCGTCGCCACGAGAACCACATACGGGATCAAAAAACAATTCAAACGGCTCAGCGATGCCCGGTTGAATACCGTTTAACAAAGATGACGCGCTACAAGAAATCCACATTGACAATGGTGTACATCTTAGGCATTTTCGTGCTCTGTTACATCCCGTTTTTGTGCGTCAAAGTCGTTTACAAGATCGACGGGTATACCACAAGCGTCAAGACGGCTTCTTTGTACGCTTCCACAATTGTGTTTCTCAACAGCTCCTTCAACCCTTTGGTTTATTGCTGGCGTATACCGGATATACGGAAAGCGGTGAAAGATTTCTTTTCGCCTTGCTTTGGCGTCGAGAGAAGTAGTCCAGCTAGTATTGCTTCAGCGAACACAGGGCGTCATCGAAGAAGCGGGATGAGCGGAAGTTTTACTGCAACACGGCGCCCTTCGCTTAGGGTTGAACAAGCCTGAGACAGACAAATCATGCAAAAAATACATGTGCCACGGAACGGGAGAAATTTATATCGAGGAACCGAGTGTATCTAATTGAAAATAAGAAAAAAGACAGCAGGATGTCGATCTTAAAATATGTCAGTTTTTTTTACAGTAAAATCCGGCTAGCATGCCCTTTCTCATATTTTGGCGATGCTAAATTGTGATGTAAAGTGTTTATCACTGATTGACGAAGATTTATTTCACGATCCTCTTCACATTTCTGTTTTATGAACGCATATATATTATCAAGAACTTTACTTGCGAAAAATTAGTGCGTTATTTACTAGCTGATAAATCTGATTATAAATTTCCAATAAATAATAAGGGACTTCGTTTGCAGGTTAAAGGCAAAATGTAGGAACATATCGTATAGTTTCTTAATATATACAATTTCAATGCCTAGAGACAATCGCAGCTAAAAGCTCTTGATTGACACTCAGTAATTGAGCGTGATTATTAATTCCTTTTGTTCGCATAAAAAGAAACAGAAATTAACACCATATACACCAGTGTGGTTTTTCCGTCTCTCGATGTCCAGGTTTGCGGTGGTCGTGCCCACAGATTTATTAAAGAAAGCACCAATGATAGCTTTGGTCAAATACAAAACCAAATTATTTAAGACAATGTTTAAACCTATAAATATTTTTTTAATGGGTTTTGGCATAAGGTAATGCACACAATGGTCTCGTATAAAGCTATGAATAATATAATTCTAATTTCAAAAAAACTTTTTTAAATGCGTGCGCCCGAAAAACGAGTGTTGATCGAGGAGCTTCAGACTTTGATAAAATACACTTTCAGTTAATTAGGCTTTTAACACTTGCTGGCAGTTATCCGGAAGAATTATGAGCTCAGCTGCCTTCATGTTGTGAAAATTATGTAAATATAGAAAGACTTAGGTTGACAAAGTCTTGCCAAACCTAGCTACCACGGTATAAAACGGACTTCTAAACGGAACTAGCTCATACTGTCTCTGGTCAACAAAGTAAGGATATAATGACCGCAGAACCCGGCCGTTAAATTCCGTATCGCACATGCACCTGATTATTGGAAGATATTTATTTTGTAAGTCAATATTGCTTTTCTCCTTAGTGAGTTCGCTTGTATGGCAAAAAGCTTGTTGAATAGTCTTCAATATTCACTCGCAAGGCTGAACGAAAAGAGAGGAAAATCCGGATTTTCGACGTTATACGAAATAAGATTGGTGTGTTTTCGCGTGCGCCCAAATTTTGATAAACAAACAAAAATAATGTTTATAATAAATTAACTGTCAGGCTTAATGATTATGCAATATTCTGGGCGCTAATATGAGCGATCAGTATTTTTCTGTATCGGTTTAATCAAGAGAGATAAACATATTTTTTGTTTACTTTAACGCCCATTAACACTGGCAATTTTTGACCCAACTTTTGTCGCAGTTTCTATTGCAATTCTAAAAGCGACAAGAGTTCATGCGTTTCAGGGGCGTTTTGTTGGTTTGTCTTCCACTTAATTCTTGAAATTTGGAGGCTGACAGAGTTAAACCAGCGTGCACCTGCCTCCCCATTAGGCCTATAATCACCTTTAATAATGCATTTCGAGGCGGTTAAGTGCACTTAGTGTTTCTACGTCAATTCTGTGCAATTTCTCGACTTTTCGCTGTTATGCTGTAACTACTTAGCGACTACACGTCTTCTTAGCAAGTTTACATTTAAAATAGAGCTCTCTGCAGTTTACAATACCTGTTAATACAACACCCGCCGCAATAGTGAAGCACGCGAGTGACGTCATACCTCAGACAAACTCAGACAAACAAAATGGAATGGTGGAAGATTTGAAGCTTTTTTCAAGGGCGTAAGCAAGTGTTCCTGAAACAATTTTTAAAGCGAAAACTTGGCGTTCATTTACCTCCTATTTCTCTCAGAGCATGCTTATGTTGTCTGACTCTCGCGGGGTTTCAATAACTTGCATTCTATTTTTAGACTTCGTGCGCTTCGTTATTCACAATGTTCACAGTGGGTATGGAGTAAACTAAAACATACGTTAGTTCTAGAACGTACAGAAACCCCGCCTCGCAAAATAGAGCTTTCTGCAGTTAACAATACCTGTTAATTCAACACCCGTCGCAATTCACATTAGTGCAGAGTAAATGAGCGCAACAGTTCTAGAACGATGTACTGAAACCCCGAGTTGTTAAGTCTTCCTCGTGAAAAAAAAAGTTATTCACCGCTTATATAATATTTTTTGTTACCAATTTGGCACCCGGCAAAAATTAACGCAAAATTAGACGCGACTCACGTGATTATGATTAAAGTAAACCAAACCAGATGCTTTGCACACCATATAAGTTTGATTGCTACATGACAGAGAGAATACATTTGGAGGTTCATGGAAAGGCATACATGCAGGCAAGTTTTCCTTCTTGAAGGCTTTTTCCTTACTTTGTTTTTCTCGTATTTTTTCCTACTTTTTTTTTAACGACAGCAATTTTATTAATACATACAAAAAGTCAAACTTTACCAGATAAAAGGACCTTAAAAATACAAATTATTAAATAGAGAAACAAATTTAACCCAGTTCGCAGCTAGCATTGGGTAGTCAAGGCTCAACAGTTTTTGAACAAGGAGCTTTATCTACGAAGCCCTGGCTAATTTTCCATTTTATACACAGAAGCAAAACACATAACCTTTCATGTGAAAAATCGCCAACGAAAGCTTGATCCTGCATACATAATCAGCTGATAATCTGTGAATATCTCGTGATATTGACGCCAATTGTTGTTTTCTCAGTTTTTACAATGCGCGTGTTGCATTCTTTAATTTTTTGAACAGACGACCCTCATGTTACGACGCCAACAGAAATATTATACTTTAAAATATGACAACTTGCCATATCTCAGTCAAAACAGAAAAACATTGAAGGATAATATATAATAAACAAAATAGCCTCCTTTTTTTCTTCAAAAATGTGCATGGGGACGATAAATTTGCCCGCGGCCGGACATTACAGTACAAGATTACTTATATTTAACTAAAACTCCCTGACCCAAGCAAAGTGCTAACGCCATTTCACGCTCTAAACACACTTGTGCTTAAAGTTTCTGGTTACCGGTACATTGTAGAGTCGTTGCGAATGTTTAGATCATTCATAGTTGCACCAGTATCTGGCCGTTATGATTCGACAGATGTCTTGAGCACAGTGGCATGCGTATTCTAAAACGTTCGGTTTAATTGTTGCAGGCGGGTGACATCGCTTCCCACCTAACAAAGACCGAAGCAGTATAGGTAGAATCAATGATGGCCGACGAAGGGGGATGTCTTTTTTTGGATGTCAATTATAATTCGACGGAATATCTCTTCATTGGCCACATTGTGACCTTAGTCCTCAACTCTGTTTCGTCTCTCACCGCCGTAGCCGGCAACGGCGTGGTAATTCTCGTTGTGTGGAAGACGCCAGCACTTCACACGCCATCAAACGTGTTTTTGTGTTGTTTAGCGATCAGTGATCTTACTGTCGGATTAATTGCACAACCATGTTTCGTGATCCACAAAATCGGCGAACTTCTCGAAAGCTACAGCATGTATTGCACCACAAGAATATTGGCAGAGTCAGTTGGGTATATAACAGCCGGTACCTCTGTTCTAACCATGACCGGCATTGCGATCGAGCGATATCTTGCCTTATATCTACATCTGCGCTACAAACAAATTATAACCACGAAGCGCATCTTAGTCGCTGCTTTCTGTCTGTGGGTGTTTTTCATCTTGCAGGCCGCTTCTAGATTTTGGATCGCAAACGACAACATCTTCAACAACATCGCAATTCCTGTCATAGGTTGCAGTTTGGTCTTCACTTTCCTGGCCTATATGAAGGTCTTGAAATATGTTCGCCGTCATGAGAACCAAATTCATGATCAAAATGTGTCTAACCCCAATCAATACCCGGCGAGTAATCGTTTGCTGGGGATGAGGCGCTACAAAAAGTCGACTCTGACAATGGCGTACATTGTAGGCATCTTCGTCCTCTGTTACATCCCAATTCTGTGCGTCAAAATTGCTCACAAGATCGAGGGTTATACCGCAAGTGTCAAAACTGCATATGTGTACGCATCCACAATCGTCTTCCTAAACAGCTCATTCAACCCCGTAGTTTACTGCTGGAGAATAACTGATATACGGAGAGCTGTAATAGGTATATTTTCGCGCTGTCTTCGGGGAAAAGAATTGCCTGGTATTGAAACAGTCGAAGCAAGCGTAAGACTTAGCGGGATTTTCCGTGGAAACAGAGCCTTTAGCGTCAGTAATTTCAACACACCCCGCGCTTCACTTAGCGTCATACAACCCGGCTGAAATTGACAAAATTTACACATTGACTAAGACATTTTGCAGAATAAGCAAAAGAATAAGAATACGATAGAGTGAAATCTTACAAAATTTCAATGGGACTACATTTTCTTCTGAATTTTTTTTTCGTTTTGTATTGTTGTTTAGTTTGTTTCAATACATCACGCAGTCTTGTAGAGACGCCATGAACGCGTGTGATAGGAAAAAATCTAACCGGCTAAATATATAAAATAAGATAATTTCAAATACTTTGAAAGTTAATCAATCGTAACTGGAATATTAATGACCAAGGCAAACATTTATTCAGCTTTCAGTTTACACATGTATGCACGAAACTCTCAAAAAGACCTGTTTAACGAAAGCATGATATTCAATTTTCAAGCCAAGAATGTCGTCTGCAAACTAATTATCAAAAATTGCTTCGCATGGCAGAAGATCCCAAGAAAAGGCAATGGAAAGTATGAAACAAAATTTACACGAAACAACTTTTAACATATGCCACCGGGTATTGTGTGGTCAGGTTACTCCAACATGACAATTTTGCCTCGAGAAATGTCATCCGTGTTTGAAGGTCTGATCGTTTGATAACTTGAACGATCAGAAAATTCTCCCTTGTAATACTTCTTTGAAAAGTCCTGTGTGCTCGTGTAGAAAATAAGTTCTCTCGGAAGCCATCCTCTATTACATCTAGTTTTAATTTCCTCAGTGGCATGTCTTTTAGAGCCACAATCCCGTTCTTTTTTTTTCTACCGGCAGGAACAGTTTCCCATCCCAGCAGCACTAATTAAAAATATTTTGTTGTTTTGAAAAGTTTTTAGCCGTGCGATACGAGCAATTTTTTCCAGTTGACAAGCTATCGTTGAAAAAAGAGAGTCTTGTCATAGATAAGACTCGCCAAAGAAAAAGATCGATTGTCATAACTTGTCATGCGCACAAGCAAGTCATCCATAAAACCTGTCGTACGTGATATGACATGGGAAAAAGAATATTGTCTTGACGTAACAACTTGTTTGCTATTTTCTAAAGACCCACACACCCGCAGTCTCAACACTGTTTTTCACTAAGGAATAAGCATAAGCGTAATGGATACTTTCGTGCCCATTACAGCGATTCTACCCTACTTAACGTATTGCCAATTAGTTTGGCACTTTTGTAAAGCCAGCGATTCGCGCAAGATAGAAAGACTCCGAGAGAGAGAGGCTTAAGGGCTGTATACAAAGATCACAACGCCACCTACTCAGAATTACTCAAGAGGGCTCAACTACCAACACTAGAGAACAGACGCCTGCAAAATGTATGCACCCTTATGTATAAAGTCAACGCAAATTATGTCCAGCCTACATTAGCAACATTTTTAATACTCATAGCACTTCTTATTCCTTAAGACAAACTGATTTCAGCATTCTTGGATATAATACAGTAACATATGGTCAACATTCCATGCGCTACCTTGGACCAAAATTATGAGCAAAACTGCCTAAAAATATTAGATCTGCAAAAACTTTGAACAACTTTAAAAGCACTATTGCTGGACGACGGATGTATGCGTTGTTCTTGCTGTTCATCTATGTAGTTAGTTGTTAAATATAACTATTAGGTGATAATATTATGATAGTATTTATCAACAAATAAGTTTTTTTTTAAATTCAATTTCAATATGTTAATATTTTCCTAATTTTACTAAATCTTAGGTGAATACATTTTACTTTATAATTTTAGTCTCCCCAATTAGTAGAGCACTTGTGCTTAGCTATTAAGACTGAGACTTAAATAAAGTTATCATTCATTCATTCATTCGTCCCGTTCGCGTTTTCTCTTTTGGGAATTATTCTCTTTTCTTTCGTTTATTTATTTATGCTTTTTACTATTTTACATCAAATGCCAATAAAGCTTATTAAAGCTAGGTAAGTCACATACGGAGACGCACTTGAGCGCTGCTAAATTTTCCTAACAAAAGACGCCAATTATAAACATCTTACTGTGTCCGCGTATGGCCGGCTTATGCTTATGCACTGATGTAAATCAGCCTGTACCATCACGAACCATCCGCACAATCACCTAAAAATGTTTTTCATCACCCGCAAAACACGCCCAAAGCGAGGCTTTTTAATACGAGCTCGTACGAAATAAACCTCGCTCTAGTGAATCATGCACCTGCGTTTAATTCGGACAGGTCTTCACAAGGTATTGTAGCAGATATACAGGCGATTTACACCACAAAAAATATTTGGAACGGCTCGGATAAAACTAGTACAGGTGTAAATTTTCATCCATGCTCGGACTATCTTTGTATGGTTCGAGCACGAGTGAAAGTGAACACGGATGTCAAATCTATCCGAACAGTTCCAAAAATAGCGTGTAGTGTAAATGGGTCCTTAGACATATACGACAACGGCCCATACAAATGAACATCTTTTACTTAAGGCTGGTGTTCAGTGATGTAAATGCTACGATCCGGTTACGATCGCTATGACAGCTGCTATGGTGGCGATTACAGCAGAAAACGTTGAGAAACTATTAATATGTAAGTAATTTTTATTATTATTGTTTTATTATGACTACCAGTTTCCAGGTGATCGCTACAGAGATGACCTGGGGCCCGTTTCTCGAAGGTCCCGAAAAGTTTTCGCACCCGGAAAGCCATATAGCAAAAACTCGAACCATATGATTACTGAGCTGTTTTATTCACATATTTTTAATATGAACAGAGATTCCCTTTATACAAGAAGTTTCAGGCGTATACACTTCTCCGTTTTTAGATACAGATGAACTAAAAATGTCTTTACGGGCCCGAAAAGTTTCCGGGGCTTTCGAAAAATTAAACGGGCCCCTGGATCGAATAACGACGCAGTGCATTCTGGTATATGGTATGCATCCCGCTTCGACCACTACCTGGATTTGTTTAACGGTAGTCTCTTGTTCAAATCCACGGCCACGCTTGTAAATAACCAACTGGTTTGCCCCGGCCAGTTGGGATTCTTAACAATGTTATGTTGAATTTAAATTATTTGTTTCAGTTTATATTTGCTCGGCCCCACTAGCCTTTGTGCTATAAACACTGCCGAGGGTAAATAAAGGTTTTATATTTTTGTATATATTTATGACAACGACTGCTATAATCTCTGGAGAGTACTTTGAGAATTGAATATGTCGCCATGATCGTTACGATGGGTGAAAGGACTGATGTCTATCTATAAGCGTTTATTGTCGTAACGACCGCTGCAATCGGTGAAGGGTTGTTTCCACACGATAGCAACGATCGCTAAACATTTCTCAGCGGTTTTAGGTTTTTGACTTCAGACTTTTCCAAATTAATTTGCTGAATCCGGTTTTAAAGCCGAAGGCTCGTTCTTCGCTGATCTTTTGCGTGCAATCTTCGTTCCTCAGCCGCTGTCCTTTCGGGCCTGGGTCAATGTGCGCTGCGAAGAGAGAGACTTTTCTCGCGTCGTTTCGGTATGACAGCTCGGTTTTGACCGCGCCTTTCTCGCCGCAAACATAGTCACCGAATGCAAGTCTAGGACATCCGAAATAATTATAAAAAGGCAAAAAAGAGCCAACTGGGTAGGTTGGTGACCACTGACAGTTCATTAAATTACTGTTTGAATAACCAAGCTGTCGAAACAACGTACACGTTTAGTTTCCAGTTTCCTTTGTTTTACTTTGTTGATGTTGTTGTCTTCTCCATCCTCTGTCTCGATATATTGCACTCGAGTCCTCGATATTAAAGTCGGAATGTTTTCCATTTCCGTTTCCAGGATCCCGCTGTTAATTGAAATATACATTGTAAACGTTATTTCCGATTCCCATATTAGTTCTTTAATGAGTGTCTATTAAAGGGGGTCATAGATTCCGCAAACCGCCACAGTTTCTTCATTCGAAACCGCAGACCGCTTTCGTTTTTTCCTAAAAACCAAAACCACCCTACTAGTAGGACGATGGTCGTCATAACCGATCATTTAACAGTACCTAACATATTCTTTACGTTATGTTAGCGCAATAATCGTGTTTGTCCCCACAAAGACCACAAGATCTTCAGTACAGAACAAATTGTTTTCAGTTGCATTCAGTAATTATCTTGCAGCGGAGATAACGTTTTGACGTCTAATGGACTGTTCGCAAAGACAAAGATTGCTCGAGATGTTTGAACATAGCTAATAGAGGGTACTGGTTATGAACCCCGGCAAACATCAAAGGAGCAAACAAAGATGCCAAGATTTATGTTGGAAGGTCCATAACCGTACACAGTCTTTTGTTTTGCATTCATACAATATGCATGAATTACGTAACCAAAATGTCTCTGCTGGTTAGTTCCTAGGTCAGTAGTAAACAGCTATTGTGTTTTGTGCACGGTCAAGGCCAAAAAAGAGAACAAAAACATACAACAAAGAACTTTGTCGAGTTTCATAACCATTCCCCTCTATTAACTGTAGTTTGAATGACCGCTACAAAAACACGCAGAAACCAAAAACCGCGAGCTAAATTTATGATTTTCGGCAATTGGCCGCGCAATAGGTCACGTTCAATATATCAATATTCTAACATGGCTCCTAGGCTTTCGGGTCAATATCGTAAATTTTTTTTAAGCTTCTTTTGTCTCTCAATTCCCAAAATAGACTTGGATGCAAAGAAAACAAGACTAAATATAGAATGTTGTCCTGAAAGACTCGGAGCCATGTTAGAATATTGATATATCGAACTTGCTTATTACGCGTTGTTGTTCAGTTGCAGACCTCTCAAAAGAGCAGAGAAATTTTTCCCCTCAAAAATGATGGTAGCAATTCAAATTCAATGGGAGATGATGGTTTAAAGTGAACTGCCGTGATTACAATACAGAGATGGATTTTACGTTGCAGGCCCATATTTACACCGTGAATGCCAATATTCAGTTTGACTTTTGAAACTTGCGACAGTCCAAAGAAATCAAAACTTTTTAGCGCTTGTCTAGATACTACGAGATGAACGTGACGGCATACTGCCACGGGTTTAGGGAGCTGACCCGCCATTTTTTAGAGACTGGTCACCACGTATCCAGCCTGGTTTGCCTCTGGTGTAGTGGATATAACGCCCCACTGGTATGCGGGGAGACGCGAGTTCGAATCCTGCTCGGGACACGAAATTTTTCTTTCATTTCAGAGACGTGTCTCGAAAGCCCCTTGTAAGTTATTTACGTCTTTCTCTCTTTGGCCCTCAAAACGCTTAATTTCCCATACCGTGCGTTGTTCAAACCACGCGCATCACTATATATCAGCTCGTTTCCTGCATGTAGTTTCTATATCTACTTGCACGTGCAAAACCATTATTATATTTGAGCTTTTGTTTAGATGTGCGAGTTCTCTAGCTCCATAGCATATGAAATAAACAGAGAGCTAGACAGTCTTAGACAATATCTAATCTCGCAACGTGCTGTAAATGTAATTTACAATGTATGGGTTCGACGTCAACTGAGTTTAAAATTAGATCGCCAATCATAAATCGAATATGCTCAACGATAGAAGAACGTGTGAATTGGCGGCACATTACAATAGTTCCCAACATGACATTTCTCAAATGAGGTTTATCGTCATTGAGCAAATTGTATCCTTCCAAAATCCATTACATTTAGACCAGTTACTGCTTACCAGAGAAGCCTATTGGATGACACAA
>Ga0126339_10003345_pt1:0-5000 | contig 11652 bp, 7 predicted proteins | sample OrbTmetagenome_2_FD_92532 | JGI IMG/M metagenome (GOLD analysis project Ga0126339, IMG submission 92532) | Coral microbial communities from Petempiche,Puerto Morelos, Mexico - Orbicella T R C metagenome | ecosystem: Host-associated > Invertebrates > Cnidaria > Coral | place...
AAAAAAAAAAAAAAAAAAAAAAGAAAAAGGGAAAAAAAAAAAAAGAAAAAAAAGGGTCGTAAGCAAAAAAAAAAAAAAAAAAAAAAAAAAAAAAAAAAAAGGAAGAGAAAAAAAAAAAAAAAAAAAAAAAAAAAAAAAAATGAGGTAATCTGTTACGTGGGAACAGACAACTTTCCAAAAAATGTTGCGACTTTTAAAATCAATTGAAACCACTAAGTTGCGAAATGTCAGCTGGGGCATTTAGAGTGAACTATTTAGGGACTTGTCGCCTTGAAGCTGAAGGAAGGTTATCTCACGAATTGCCACGTGCGCATTCACTTTCAAAATGACTCTCCTTCGTAGTTCTCGCTAAAAGTTTCGATGTTATTGGTGATTTTCGGTTATTTTCCTTAATACTACCCGCATGCGACTGGTGATTTTAGTGTGATGTCGTTTCTAGGCAAAAGCAACAGGTGCAAGTCTCTGAAAAGCTATATTCATGAGTTTTCATCTGGTACTTACTAGTGACTTATTACTAAATCACTTTATTCCTAGGTGTTTAGTGATTTACTGATTTATTTCGCCTACTTATTTATTGTTTTTTCCCCTTATTTTGTATCCTTAATGCTCTCCCCTTTAAACTTTACTGCCAACCAACTTCTTTATATAAATACTATATAATTTCACTCAGCTCGATTAGCTTTTAAGTTATTCTGGGTGACTTTACCTAATTTTCTGTTTTAATTATCTTTTTTTGTAACCAAGAATTTTGCTATTTGGGTAATAAAGCGTGTGTTGCCTAGTTACAATGATGCAAGCCAAGACATATAATTGACGAAGAACTAGGAACTATTTCAATAATACAACAGAGAACATATTTTACTTACCGAAACATGATCAAAGTCCTCCAGTGCCACGTAATCACCAATCAGAAACTGCGCTGGCTTAGTCTTTATGTCACTCTTACCCAGTCTTCTTTCAATCACAGCGCGAGCCCAGTATCGAATGTTACCATGGCGACCTTCAAAGGAAGTGGGAAGATATTTGTCGGGTATGATGAACTTGAATGAGAAACGATAACTTCCTTCAGAGATCCAAGCAACCGAGTTCATGCCATTTTTCTTTTCTTTTCCTGGTGAACAATAGAAAGTGGAATACCTCAGTACATACGTTTGACACTTAAATAAAGTTAATATTTTCTTTTTTAATTTAGTAATAATATTATTAATAATTTTAAAGGTTGATATAGCGCAGCTTTCTATAAAATGGTCAAGTGCGCTTTACATCATGCAGTAGTGTCTGCAGAGTTTAAAATAACAGCAAAAAAGATGCTTTTAAATTCCACTTCCTAATCAGAGAATATTCCGATGCCACAAAACAACAGTTAAGTATAACCGGAAAAGCCTATTAGATTTGTTTGATCTTTCCGTTCGGCTGTGTTTGTCACACCCAAGATGATGGTAGCTTTGCAATACACGTACTTTTACCCAAGAAAGCCGTCCACGAAATTTTGTAGTAAATTTGTAGAAGTTGAAATAGTGCAAGGAAGTATTTTTTAAGGAGGTTCGCAGCCAATGTCAGGCCACGCCATGCAATTATGAGCGCGCGCGATAACTCGACAACGAAAACATATCTGAAGGGCTTGTTGCCGGTTGTGTCTACTTCGCCTGCTGTTTACTCTCTTAAGGAGACTGGCAACAGTTTCCAGCACACAGCTTTACTTTGACGGATAAATGTACCACTAAAATACTGGTATCGACATAGGTGAATGTTCGAAAATTAAAGGTGGCTCTGAGACCCCTTGGAAGATTTTTCTTGTTTAAACTTTGCAAAAAGTTGCATCATATCATGCTTAAAACAATTCTATAACAAAAAAATGGGGGTCACTAAGCCCGTTTTAAAAGTCACACGCACTTAAAGTTAAAATTAAGGTGTTTTAACCGGTTATACTGTTGCTATGATAACCTATAATACCATATTATATTCAGATTACCATTATTAGTTTATCAATGGCTGGGCATTTATGATATACCAATATTAGCTTTTAATCTGACATGAGTTGATCGTTATCTAAATACAGCAAAAGTTTTAAAAAATGCGAACGTGAGAAGATTTGGTAGCGAATGTTCTTAAATGCCACCGATGTTATTCAGTGTCTGACTAAAACTTAGCGAGTAATTGTGCGTGGCCGGTTCGAGTTCAAATTCCACTCGCAAGTACAAGCGATAAGATAGGTTATCAAGTGCTAAGAAATCTTTAGAGACAGTTGTTGCTCTTCTGACGTACCAGAACTGACTGCCGTTTTTTGATTATGATAACCAACCAAAAACATACCACTCGATATGGACTCATAAAATTGATAAGAGCTTATAGCCGGCCGGTGGGGTTAAAGACATAAAACATGTTTTCTTTGTTTCAGTAATCTGACTTATGCAAGGAAGGCCGCCGTACACTGCATCATACTGAGATACAGCTGTTGGTATTAAGAGCTGTTCACTAGCAGCCTTTCTGCGATGAGGTTTGCGCTCGAAGAACACACCCTGTCCAACTGAAACGACTTGAATATGAGACATAGTTGAATATACTTGATACAGGAATTTAAATAGCCACTTGAGTCTGTCAAATTTAAAATCAATATGGAATAAATACATCGCCTAAATTTACATAATCACGTTTGTAAACCCTTCAGTTTTGACCTCTGGAAACTGCAAATAAGCTTGTGAGTGAAATAAGCTAAGGATTAGTATGTTCCCCATATCAACTGCAAATCTTCCAGAAAACACAGAAGTCAGATCAGATCACATGAATATACCCACACATGTGGCGAATGTGCTTGAATGATCGCCAGCACTAAGATGAAATATTGAATTAGGCTATGAATATTTCATGCACTTTACGTCGACTAAGTCGATGGCAAAACTAGATAAATACGTGTAGATTTCCTCCAAAATGAAAGAAAGCTTCAGAGAATTGAAGAGTTTCCAAGGGATAGTGGTAAAATTCAACTGGTCTAACATGACGCATGCCACGCGCAAACTGTTGTCGACTATATACAATAAACGAGGGATCAATCCCGTGGTCAAAACAATGTCAACAATTAATACTTACTGTGAACAACACTATCTGTCAACCATACGACCAGACTTCAGTTTATTTTCGCCATGTAAACATTATAGATAGATACCACGCTTTTTCTTTTAATTCAAGGTGGTATTACACGAGCCGATTTTGAACGCCGATTTTTAATGCAACAATGTTGCGTTAAAAATCGATATCGTGTCAAATGGCGCACAGCGCGACATTTAACGCAACATCCCGTTGCGGTAACATGTTGCAGGTTTTTTTAAAGCGATTCAAAAACCTGCCACATTATTGCGCGAACTTACAAAAAAACATTGGTGTCGTGATGCAAATTTTTGCCTACCGTTTCGGCAACAAAGTTGTGTTTAAGGATATCTCTTACAACATGGATTGAAAATCCGCGTCACAAATCCGCTCGTACGACACCACCTTAAAGTAAAGGCCGTTTACGACGAGCACGGTACATGGAAAGATCGGATCCTCCACGATATTTAATTTTAAATTCCACAAATCGAAACTCACTACTGTTTACAACTAATATCATTAACATTTTAATTAGAGAAAATGACTATTTCAGTACAGTTTGCCTGACAGATCAAACAGAAGCCTCGCACGGTCGCTTAAAACGGATTTCTAGGTTTCCACAAACGACTACCACCGTCGAATTGCAGACATTTTACCTCGAATAGCTGATAATGGGTGGTAACGTAAAATATGCATATGGCAAAAATTTTGCTTCTTTGAAGATTCCTTAGATTTATTTGACTGAATATAAATGTATAATATCGGCGAAATATTTAAAGCCCTATTTTGGGGCTCGATGATGATTAAAATTCCACTGAAAATTAAACTCAATATAATCAGAGTTAGGAGTTAGTCAACTTCTGTAGTTATAAAATATTAATGCTGTTAACGTAAAAAAACCCCCCAAAAAACAGAATCATAATTGCATCCCACAGATCACTACCTGCTTTTGCATTTTCGCTTTTCGAATTCTCGTGCTATATAACATTATAAATTTGCATAACATTGAAAACCGTTCAAATTACTATTGCACCAGATTACTGGATGATAATAGATTCTTTGGCAGAAAATAAAAGTTTCAAAGCAGCTAATAAAACATCTGCCGCAATGTTTGTAGACAGCATATACTGCAGACTAATTTAAGTGACTTACCTTCGCCAAAAATGACAGCCATAGTGCTGAAATATCGCTCTTTGTTGTAATGGTATCGAGTGTAGCTGCCTGAGTATTCTGGCCAATTCACGTACGCTTCACCGAGACATTCGAGTCGCATTTCCTTGATCTTTAAATCGTCGTTAAGTTTCAAATTTACTCGCCCACTTACAGTGTCACCAGGAAAAAATACGCGATTCGTCTCGTCAAGTTTAACTTCAAATGTTTCGATAGCATTTGATGCCATTGTTACACGTGTATTGCTGTGTAGTTGTAGAAGGCGACTTCCATGAACAGTTCGACGAAGAGAGCTTGTAAAAAATCTGAATATCAGACACTTTACCCGTATTTAATACAACTCTTCTCGCAAAGGTTTCCGGAAAAACTGATTCGGAATAGCTGAAGCGTTGTTTATGAATTGCTCTATACCCAAGGTCGAGAATGCAAATTAAGTCACCTTTTCCGTTTTGTTTTGGCTTCAGTAAACAGGCGAGCGCTCTTCGGTTACCAGTCTGTGGCCACAATCGTTCGCACGTTCTTTTCAAACAGCGGGCGCGAGCACAGTCCAGTACAAGCCTAATATATGCTGCAGCTGACCTATATTTTAAGCCTGCTTGGTGGTCGTGATCTGTGTTTGTCACTCAACTTTGCTTTTGATTTGTTTAACAAAAGGCGTAGTTATCGCCTCTCTGCGCAGTTACCGTGACAAAAATATGTGTTGTTATGATAACATGCCCTTGGGTATGGTATTTAGCCTCACAGCG
>Ga0126339_10003345_pt1:10000-11652 | contig 11652 bp, 7 predicted proteins | sample OrbTmetagenome_2_FD_92532 | JGI IMG/M metagenome (GOLD analysis project Ga0126339, IMG submission 92532) | Coral microbial communities from Petempiche,Puerto Morelos, Mexico - Orbicella T R C metagenome | ecosystem: Host-associated > Invertebrates > Cnidaria > Coral | place...
CTTCAATAATAATGTGTGCCTTGTTTTGGTGTGTGTTTTATGGGACCACCAGTTTGAATGTTGTAGTTTTAGAGTCCTGCTACAGAATAGATAAAAGGAAGTCATACTAGACTGAAAGATTACTTTACAAACACTACTAGAAATCTTGTGCTACGTTTAGCCACTGACTGAACTTTCGGTCTCTAAAGTGCAGGTTTTCTTTATGAAATTTGACTCCAAAGAAGCCCAAAATTGTTGGTGTTGCTGCCACTTTGAACAGTACTAAGCAGCCAGGCCACGTTTTTGTGAGCTCATTCCGTCCAAGGGATTTTGTCTGATGGCTTCCAAGAAACCTTTTAACTTCCACTCTAGGTTATGGCTGCTCTTGAGCTGTATTATTTCAACCCAAACGTGCTCCAAACTTTGAAAATGATAGCAGTGAAGATAGTGAAGTGGATAATCCATTGGAAAAATACATTATGCTGACCTTGTGAAGGATGCAAAGTTAGTTGCAGGTTTTTTTTTTCTTTCCCACCAATTTCAAGTTGGACGGAATGATGTCACATAAACACAGCCTGGCTACCAAGTATTTTATTTCAAATGAATTATTATACCCTGAATTTGTATTTAACGAGACCAAAACAACTTAAAAGCGTTATCTTTATTTTTTGAAGTTGCAAAGTAAAAGACAATTCAGCCATGTCGTTTTGGTAGGAGAATTCAGTTTTGACTGCTGCTCATACCAAGGGCATGGCTGTTATCTGCAAGGATTTTCATGACAGCAAATTTTGATTTTAAATGTGTCTGATTCTGTTTGTTGGTACATGTAAATGTGTTCCAGAGTTACATGTACACTAAAAATTATAAATCTACATCATTATGGTCCGGTTTTTCAAACTGATGATGCTGTCCATCAGATACATTTCTATCCAGTAGATAAGTTTTGGCAAAACAAACCGCACTATCCACTGGATAGTGTTCAGTTGTCTGCCAGTGCCTGTCAAGACTCTAAAACAATTGATTTCTGGGCAATGCTGTAACAGTATGACATAACTGTGCAAGTACATTTAAATATAACTCCTGTTCAATCTCCTTTTCTATCAGCTGATGTTCACCCTGAAGAGTTATTTCTCTCAACAAGGAGGCCAGAAACATTGTCTGCCTTGCAAATAAAAGGAGTTCATTGTGGATTTGACAATGCAAAGGTTTGTGTGAATAAAGGATTTTTCATTTGACTTCTGCAAAGACCTTATTACTAAGGACACAAACTTAATGCTTCGTAGAGTAAAGTCTAACCTCTTTCTTACTGTCTGCCCCCATATGGATGCGTCTACATGTATATCGTGGAAATTGCATTAGGTCCCAGGGAAAGCATAATTCATGTAATCTCTGCTATCATTTATAACAACGATTCGTGCATAAAACGCACATTCGTCACCCCCTACCCCCCCTCCCCTTCGTATCTCACAGGTTCCACTGCTTTTGTCTGAGGTACCAAGTACTGGAATGTAGAAGAACAAAAGGTTCAAATGCAACTGCAAAGTTTTGTTGTTTGTTTGTTTTAAATGTGAAGTTTTTGCACAGTAAAGTTCAAGGGAGTCCCATGACTGTTGGCTGGTCTTGTTTGATCTAGCTTGAACCCAAGAAAAGCCAACCATGCAGGGTTCGAAATT
>Ga0126339_10003346_pt1 | contig 11649 bp, 9 predicted proteins | sample OrbTmetagenome_2_FD_92532 | JGI IMG/M metagenome (GOLD analysis project Ga0126339, IMG submission 92532) | Coral microbial communities from Petempiche,Puerto Morelos, Mexico - Orbicella T R C metagenome | ecosystem: Host-associated > Invertebrates > Cnidaria > Coral | place: Petempiche,Puerto...
AAAAAAAGGGATAAATCTTGTTGAAAAGAATTTGTTATACCAACAGGATAGTGATATGCCTTTCCAACTAAGATCATTTCAAACAAATATGAGGCTCTTTGTGCTGCCGGCGTCTGCTACTTTCACTGTTTGTCATAACAAGTCAAATTACGTTTGAGGTCGTCACTTTCAGAGAGGGGTCACTTCTTTCAGGATTTGCTAACAACTATGAGATTTTATCAAAAATAGTATCAATTATTTAAAGAAAGGAAAAATAAAGTTTCAGATACCTTTATTTCCAGCTTGGTTACTCCGAGGTCTGTCGCCAGTTTTGCTTTCTATTTCATGTTTAGGAATTTCTTCCTGTGGAACAGTTCCTCCAGCTTTGTCTTCTGTTTAAAGGTGAAGCAAGTTCTCTTGACACGAAAAGATTCTTTGCTTGGCGATGACATATCAGGATCGTACCGGCTGGTACGAACATCTAAACGAAAACAAGACAACAAGCATTTAAAAAAAAAACTCACAGAAGAGCTTTGTTACAAGAACTGCAGGATCGGAATCTAAGTCAATCATAATCATCGTACTGGCGCGAACATTTACTATGCTTCAGCTGCGTGCTGAGCAAACTTTTATTCATTTGGCTCTCCTTCGATTCAGCCGAAGGTGTCATTGTATTTGCTCTGGCGAAAGATATGAGCCTGTACGTGAATTTTTAGTGTTTTAAAAGATGTGGTCTCTGGGCTTGGCTGCCTTGCGATTGGAGAAAAAGGTTGGAACACTTTCCTTAGTTTTTGCGCAAGTTCCTTGTCAGCGAAAACTCAGTGTAAAATGGATTCTAAAACTAATGAGACATTTTCACTTACCAGGACACCAGCTGAGTAGAACTAAGGGCTCGGTTTCGCCGAAGAAGAGTCGATGGCGGGCAATGCTGTGCCCTCCGTTTTGAAATCGATCAGGTTCGTCTTCCAATGGCTTTTTGATGACTAACCCATCAAAATTGAACTTTCGTCTGACATCAGCATGATTAGTAGCGAGTGGTTTATCGTCCAAACTCTTCAAACTTAACATGTTTTTCTCTCGGGGTTTCATGAACACGTACCAACTGATTGTATTTGTATTTTAACTCATCGTGATTCTCTTCATGCTTTTATAGGTTTTTTAAGGAGGAGGAGTTAAAACCCTTTTGTCTACAAATGAAAATGGATTTGAAAAGGCTTAGCGTCTTAATTAGCATTAATAGCAGCTAAAATATCTCACCTTTTCATCATTGGGCTGAAAATTAACTTAAGAACAACAATAAACTAATTAATGAAAGCACAATGAGCAATGCGCACGACATTTCTAGTTTTCGTGTAACAAAAACACAGGCGTTTAGTCAGTTATCTAAGTTTGTCAGCTTTGTTTACGGTCTTTGCAATATTAGCGTAAATTACTAGAATTCTGACCAAAACAACGACAGAGATGTAAGAATAGAACAGAATAGAATAGAATAGAATAGAAAGCTTTTATTTTAAGAAGCGATTTCAAGGATGTTAGCGAGGCAATGGGTCTTCTGTCCTCCTCCTCCTCCTTCTTTGTTGTTGGTATTGATTTCGTTGTGATTGTTGTTGTTGTTGTTGTTGTTGTTGTTGTTTATACGAAGTTTCAACAGAAGAAGAACATTGACATCCTGCACCATTATAATTGAGTATAGCGTCTTCCTTTTCGGGTTCCAGTTTCTCTGTTCATTCACGGGTACAAAAGTTGTTTTCCAAATCCAGTTAACATGTGTAACATTCTGTTTTTTTTTTTTACCAGCGCAGACGTAGTAAGGTGTTGTAGGGTAATTATTTTTCACGTACCGCACGCTCTTGTTATATTTTGAAAGCTGATTTGCAATTGTAGCTACACCCAAAACAATGATTTCAAAAAAAATTCACAACAACATAGGATACGGACCTTACCTTATCCATTATACAGTAATTGGTTTGAGACCCACTGCTTTCAAAAACAAAAAATCCCATTTCTATCTTTTAATCGCAAAATATTTTATCTCGATTTGTCGAATACGAGATAGGGCCCCCAGTTTAGAATTTTTGTCTTCCTTCATAACCTCCTTTAATGTCTTGTAAATTGTCTCTTAAGCCTCTTTCCACTCTCATTTGCGGTCATTCTGGACTGACTACATATCGAAAAATACTGACGTTTTCCTTTGAGGGCGCAGATTGGTCATCGGCGCGCGCGCGGGCGTTCGTCGAGTTTTATATCGCGTGCCTGGTTTTTGCGTTGTGTTACGCTGCGTTGTGCTACGTGTTGTTGTCTTGTGTCGCGCGGCGTTTATGTTGTTAAACGTTATTACTCCCCCTTTGTATTTATTTTTTTCGTGTCGTATCGCATAGGGTCTTGTATAGCGCATATTGTTATGTCGAGAAAAAATAAAGCAAATCACTCTCTGTAGCTAACAGCTGGGGTATATTAACACATTCTTCATTATCAACAAACAAAAAGTGAAAAACAGTGTTTTAGTTCCGTGCAACAGAGCTGAGCCGGTGGCGTCTCGTAGAACAGACTGAAAACTGGTTTCAAGTAGCGTTAATAAATTAAACTAGCCTCTGCGCATATAAGCTCGAGTGACTAATGCTCAAAACGTCACCTGCTTCAACTTACAATAGTGGGGTTGTTAACCTTGTTTAATTAGTAGCGCACCTTGCCTAAAACAGGACGAAGTTGAGAACAAATATGGGCTGAGAAAACGAAAAAGTGAATCTGGACAGGCCAAATGCAATTTATGCAATTTTGTCGATTTGCCAATAAAGTTGGATCATTATGACTTTATAAAGATTTGAACTTTAAACACTCCTTAGAAATTCGCACTTTAAAACTTACCAAAAGTTCGAACTTTGAAATAAGCTTCCTACAAGTTTGAACTAGTTTTTTGAAGGTATTAGCAGACTTTTAACGAGCTCAGTGTTTAAAGTTCCAACTAAAAGTGAAAAGAGACTTTTGGAGAACGGAGTTGCATAGGGCCTCTAGAAAATAATTAAATCAAGAGTTCAAATTGTTATGATTATATATAAGGCAATTAAAAGTAATTATTGATCCCGCGCAAGAATGACTTCGCGTGATTTTCGGGATGCCCTGCGTGACTGTACGGGTACACACAGAAGTGAAATCTTTTTATAGCCCGTCACGGAACAAATATTTTAGTGACTAGTCACTGTCATAAAAATGCCAAAACTGACAAGAGTAGCCAAAGTTACGCGGGAACGAGGCGAGTTAAACTTAAAATCTGCAGCACTGGTTTGATGGAAAATGAAGACGGATCCCTTGAGTGTTTTTCCGTCTCGTGTACGTCACGGGTCCGTCACGGAACCATCGCGTGCGTGTTTTACCACTTTTGACCGTCACGGGTTTTTACCAATTTTAATTGGTAATAATTAGAGCACATTAAAATCTGCTCTAATCATTCTTTTTCGAGAGAAGTTTCATAGCAAATGCGTTGATCTTGGAAGTTTTATTAAACTGTTTTGCAAGGAATTTCAGTGTCCCAGTCTCTCTCAGCATTTCCTGCCTAAAGCAAACACTACACAAGCTTGTCTAAGCAAGGCCTCGGAAGACTTAGCCAAAGTTAAATCAACTCTGTACACTAACAGCATGGCTGATGCATCGGAAAAGTGTGCGAGAATTATTGCTGTGGCAGTGGATCACAGTGAATGGAGCGAACAAGCTTTTGAATGTGAGTATAAAGGTTATTTATCCTTCCATGCCGCTGGTGTGCGTATAAAATCTGCTGCTAATTGCGAACGAAAGGTTTATACAAAAAGACGAACCTTTTTGCTTTGATGGGCTTATGGACCCTTATGTTAGAGTTTCCTTTTGAATTTTTGTGGACCAAATATTGAAAATGTCGGTCGACTTAATTGATAGACGATTTCCCGCAGGGCACACAAGTTTCGTTCACACCTTCATTTTAGCATAGTGCGAGCAAATAAGGCCACGTGTACATAAAAATTGCTTATATTCCGTTTAAGTCTAACCTTAAGCTCACTGTAAGCTTAAATTAGGTGGTAAGGTAGTCTTCATCTCTGTCGTTGTTTTGGTCAGAATTCTAGTAATTTACGCTAATATTGCAAAGACCGTAAACAAAGCTAACAAACTTAGGAACACTGCCCATATGCCGAGCTTCAAGCTTTTTGTGCTGCCAATGAGCTTATGTTTTACTTAAAAAAAATCTTATTTCGCATTTTATTTTGTATTTTTTTCTGTAGTCATTGGGTATGATTTTATTGAACTGGAGAAAAAATGTAGAATGTTTGAAGGGAGAGAATATGTACGTAGTATTCCTGTCCATGCATACACATCAAGAAGACATGTTTGGGGCTGCTGGAGTGTGGGAGGGAAGGGAGCATGGAGTCAGGGTAGGGGAGGGCACAGTACTATTCATCATAGGTAGGTACAAGCACCCTGCCCCCTTCCTTTGGGTTGGGGTGTGCTGCTGGTATGCTGAAACCCTTGTCTTATACTAGACCATGATCAACTTGATTTTGCAACCCTATTCTAGACTAGACACCAAATAACCCTTCCCTGTCTCAGACCATTGTCTCAGCTATTTTCCATGCAGAAACTTTATCACTACAATTGTCCAACATCTGCTAACTAAACCAATATCTTACAAACTCACTTCGGAGTTTCAATTTCTATTCTAAAACCCTGGGTGAAGACCTCTGTTCAGGACTTAATTATTGATATACACTGGCCACTTTCCTGGTGAATTATACCCTATTCTATACCAAAAATGTCTGATTTCTCTACCCTGTCCCAGACTAAACTGCCTGAAAACCACACCCAACACAGCGGCTCATACATGTATAACATATACATGGAAGTATTCCCCCTGGCAAAGCCCTTTTGAGGGTTTGAATTTGCGTTCCAAGGACTTTGGAAAACAACAGATTTTTGTAACAGATTTTTGCAAGGACATTTTGGTGGAGTAAATAGATAAGATTAAATTTAAAAAATGAAATATTGTAAATTAGGAAACTAGTCAAAAAAAAAAAAAAGTAAGTTGAAAGCCACATGTGTGCATTGCACAGGGTTTGTCTTTTTGTTCCTTTTCTTGATCACAAACTGAAATAGGGTCCATATTTTGATCATCTCTGGAAATACATAGAGAAAATCGCTTTTTAGGTCTCAAATAGATTAATGATTTCAAGCGCCATCCTCCAGCCAAATTTTGGTGAGTACCCCTTGTAGTCCAAGCTGATGTGAGCCTTACTGAATTATTTTATTATTTATTCTTTTTTACTAATTTTACACAATAATTATTGGTTTATTTACCTCTACAGGGTTTATGGAGAATATCTACCATGAAGAAGACAAAATCATTTTAATACATGTAGTGGAACAACTGCATCTTCCATTTCTAGCTGGTATGAAAACAATAGCTGTAGTCAAGTGTCTCATAATGTACAATTATGGACAAAAGTCTTGGGACAAATTTGCACTTTTGGTGCTTTTGGGCACACGCCAGACACAAATACAACTTCAGCTGCCTAACCTCACCCCCCACCCCCCAAACAATGTTGAAAACTACTAACTGATTTTCAACATTGTATTGGGTGGGGAGGGGGAAGGGCAATGCATTTTTAAGAGGAAGGCAGCGCTTTTTTTCAAACTTCGGCAGTAAAACACAGATAATTAGTTAAATTACGTAAGTGTTCCAAGGACTTTTCTCCACAATTGTAGTTGTGACCCGCAACTACAGATGCTCTTCTCTCCAAATGGAAAAAGGCAGTTGAAGTCCCAGGGAGGAGGGGGTCTCCCCCATCACAGTTTGGTTCCAGAAAATATCTATTTCCACCCCACAGAGGGTCACAGAAATTCCAGGGAGTTAGAGGGGTTTGAAAGAGGTAAATTCCAAGTGAATTATCCAGGGGTAGGGGAGCCCAAGAAGAAAAAACAATGGAAATTCTAGGGGCTGGGGGGAGTAATGTAAAACCCCTTGGAACAGAAAATACTTAAGGGTGGTGGGTCAAACTAGACAAAAAAAACCCTGCAGGGGGTTTGATATTTTCTGGAATCAAGCTATAGAAATAAGGCTGGTCTTGTTCGAACCTTTTACTTGTAAGAGAACCAGAATTTGTAAATGTGACTTAAGTTTATTTTTGCTGCTAATTAATTACCAATTAACTGACACTGGCAATATAAGTTTTAGCTTTATCCTGAAAGGTAGTGTGATTACTGTGTTCATTTTAGATTTAAACACCCAAGAAGTAACAATAAGCACCCATTTTATTTTTTGTAAGGGAATCCCCTCCCCTTCCCCCTCCCCCAGGCAGAAGTACCACCACAATAAAGAACACCTTATCATAGCTTAATGCAGGTGCTGATCAACAAAGTGATAGAAATTTTTTGCCAATTATATTTGTAGTAATTTTGGCATCTCCCAGTTTCATTTCCAATAACATTATTAAAAGGGCTGGTACACTGTGACAATCAGCAGTCATTGTTCCACTGTAATACGGGCACACCATGTCAGTTCACAGGCCCCGTACAACATTTTTGCTGAGATTGCCAAGATTTCATCAAGATCTCAGCGTGATGTTTGTGAATTTCAAAATCTCGGCAAGATCTTGGCAAGATTGCCTACATCTTGCCAAGAATGATGAAAACTTGCCGAGACTTTGGTAAAATTGAGTTGAGATCTTTGTGTTGCTCTTCATCATTAGCACTTTCCAGGCTCACCAGCATGCTTCATCACTTCATTAAGTGCTTTTAATTTTGGACACAAGAAGTGTTGGAAAATAAATTTAAACCATCCAAAATTTTTAAGCATCCAAAATTAGTTTCTGACTGAGCTACAAAAATACGTCAAGCAGAATATTGTAAGGTCCTAGCAGGGCTAACTGTCCCAAGAAATTGAGCCTGATGTACACGTTGAATAATTTTTGTGCAAATACACGGGTTTAAAAGCTCAAAATTTTACAAAGAAAGTATGGGCTCGTAAGTGCTTTTGCCATTCAGATATTTTGAAAGTTAAATATTTTACAATATCTCCTTCAATATTACATCCAAAGAACAAAAAATTTCACTTTGTACCAAGTTTTACTAGATCTTAATCTGTTTGGAGTCAATTCATATCTAACATGATGTCTTTTCTATGCAAATTAAAGTCATATGCTTATGGGGCAAAATGTAAACAATGATGCCAACAAAAATTGCTTTATAACACAGTATGACTGCATTTTCTAATTTTATGTGTGCGACTCTAAAAGATTCCTTGACGAGAGAAACGTTAGCATTTTGTCCTGGACACCATAAGCAATACCAAAATTTGTAGTATGCACCCCTGAAAGTGATGACAAACATCCGTGTCCCATGCAAATGGAAGTTCCCTTCCCCCTCAACCCCCTCCTCTTCCCACCCCTGGGACACTGGGTATTAAAGCCTTGAACTGCAAAAATACTTGGTGAAAGAAGGATCAGATACAGGTACCAAGCAACTTTTCTACACACTGCCTTGGAAAATCTGTCATTTGATTTCATTGGATTTCATTTGATTTCCTTGGATTTCATTTGATCATACTTGATTTGATTTGATTTCATTTTATTTTCATTAGGTTTCATTTGATTTGATTTGACTTGATTTGATTTTCATTTGATTTCATTTGATTTCACTTTGTTCCATTTTTTCCATTTCCATATCATTTCATTTCATTTCAAAGCTGATATCCTTTCACGTCTGTACCTTAATTCCAAAAATGTAGTGACCTTACAGACTAGCTGTAATAATGTAATGGAACATAACAGTGTGTCCTTAATGTTTAACACTTGGGTACATTTTCAGATGCGATGGTCCTCGAGGAATGGAAACACGAGGTCCAAAAAATAGAAGACAAGTTGAAAGCTTTTGAAAAGAAATACATGGACAGGTGCAAGGATTTCAAGGTATGCAATTTATATATTGAAGTATTTTAAGGTCACTCAAAACAGTTGCCAGCACTTTTCAAGACGTAGATTATGATTGATCCTTATAACCACTTTTTATCAGTTGATGCTACAATCATGGTATCAAAAAACTGCTCAATCATTGGTGAACGCATTGTTATCATTTTTGTGACACTATATGTTACCATAGCAACGGCATGAGTCGCTAAAAACACTCTTAATTCTTACCTTAAGTACTTATATTTCGAAAACGGCATGGCAAAAACCTTTAATAATTATTATCAGATTTTGATAAGCAGGATCAGATGCAACTAATTTGGCCAAGTTTCAAAATATTCTGTACATGGGGTTCAGGGCCACCCTAAAAAAGCACATACGATGGAAATGTAATATACTGTCACCTCCCCCAAGAGAGTAATAATTATTGTCACCTCCCCAAAGAGAGTAATAATTGTCATCTCCCCCAAGAGAGTAATAAAATTAGTAATCACGGTCTGTGATGGAACTTGTTTTTTTGTTGTCAGTAGTTTATTTTTAATTTTGTGTGTCAAGTGATACAGGTCGATTGGTCATGTCAATGGGTTTTTCGTCTTATTTCCTAAAGCCTTCTAAATTGTGAAGGAGGACAAGCAATAATAAAGGAATTTCTAAATTTAAGCAATTAAGTCAGGCCACAGGTCTGTAATAAAGGGAATATGATACTATCAAGTTATTGGTCCATTTGTTTCTTGGGCAGGAAATGGAATTGAGTTCCAGATAATGTACTAATTGAGGAAAATTTTCAATAAATGAATGAGGTCTTTATTTCTTACGTGAAAAATGTTAGACTCAGCAGATGTGAGTCATAACAATCAAATCCTTTACAGTCAAATCTCACTTAAATCCTGAATGAAAGCAAGATGAATACAATTTAAAATCTACATAATTTAAAATCTGCAATTTCAAATCTGTGTATAACAATAGGATGAATACAGTTTAAAATCTACACAAGTTTAAAAAGGCATCTGTTCATAGACGAGTTTTTGTATCTCTCAGTTCTTACCTGAGGGAGTTGGAATAGCTGTTATTGCAGTTGAGTCTGCGGTCAAATATTCTTTTGTTTTAAAAGGCATGCAAACAAAGCGAAAGGGTCAATACAATGCAGAATTGACCCTTTTGACTTGTTTGTGTGTGTCAAGCCGCTGATAAATGCAATAACAGCTATTCATGCCCCTTGGTATCGGGGTGGGGGGGGGGGGGGGGGGGGAACTCCTGTATGAAAAGGACAGGAGTGCTTATCGTACCTTTTAGGGGTTAAAAAGGCAGTTTTAGTGCCTGTTACGGTGCTCTCAAAAGGTCCCCAGCAGGAGCTTTTGCAGTACCTTTTAGGATACTGAGCCAAAAAAAAAAAAATGATAGGAGGTAATGTTTTGTTTTAGGATATGTACCTCTTAGGGGTAGAAAAAAATTCAAGCCATGCCCACAATACAAGATCTTGGTACCTTGCAGGGGTTCTTATTAAAATTTCCGACAAGCACTCCTGTTGTTTTTATATGGGAGTCTGCTTGGGTTCTTGACCAGTTTGGCAGCAACAAATCTTGAAGTGGGTGGTCTTTCATGGAGGCGATCTTGTTGAACAAAAGTTGATCTTTCTCTTTGCGTAACACGGGGTGCAGCTTATAAATTACATATTATCCAAAAAAGGTTGTTGTTATTTAAAACAAATGAACTCTCTGATTATACCACCATAGTTGAGTGAAAAGATAAAAATGTGTTGGGAGTGTTGTAATAGTCATCGGGCGTGATGACAGCTATTGCAAGTATTAAATTCAGTAATAAAGGGGCGGGCGGTTTCTTCAATGTAGATCTTTTTCGCAATCAGCACACTCTAATTTGTAGATGACACCCGACACTTTAACATCTGGTCAAAGGAACATTCTAACAATGCTACATCGTCACAACTTAGGGACACAGACCACAAGTTGAAAGAGAGTAAGGTGGCTGTCAAAAAAAAGCCTGTCATAGCTAGAAAGGAAAGCAAATTTAGAAGGAGAATTTGAGGCCCTAGCAGCCGACCTTCAATCGACACTGGATTTAAATTTACAGCCCTATACGAGGATGTTTTGACACGTGACTCAGTCCACCCAAGCTCACGTGACAAATAGATTCCCGCCATAATCACTCGAGAAAGATGCTCTGATGCTGTGGCTGTAACCTCGTTCCCAGGGTCTCTCGTCTTTTCGCCCTCCCGGAGCTTGAGAGGAGAGACCCAGGAGGGAGGGTGGGAAGATGAGAGACTGGGAACGACGTTGTCACTTTGACAGCGTCGAAAGCTTGTGATCCCTTAAGTCCCAAAACATTGACTTTGCGTCGGTGTATTGTTTCTTATTATGTCTACTGTAGATTCGCAAAACAGTGTCTTAACTTGTTTGAGCAAAGGCGTCCCAGACCTCAGGGGGGTACTCCCAGAAAAATTGGGTGGAGGTGTGCAGCCCGCTTCCCAAAACCCTTACCTTATTTTGACCAAAATCTGCGATATTCCCTACCCTATTTATGACCAGATCAAAAATTCGAAACCCTATTTATGACTTGACCCTTAAATCAAAACCCTGTTTCAGACCTGCGTTATGATTAGTTCCCTAGTTCAGACCAATGTTAAATTACTGTAAACATGATTTGTGAAGGGCTTTTGTTGACTTTCTTTTCGATAATGATGAAAAAGTGGCTTCTTCTTTAAAACACACAAATCAAGGCTAGACTGCAAACACCATACCTATTATTTATGACCAAAATGGCCAAAATCAGCTAAAATCGATACCCTATTTATGACCAAAACGGCTCACACCTATATAGCCCATATGAGGGAGTACCTCCCCACAGGCCAAGCATGTAGCATCGTAATGCAAAAACAATTACTTTTTGACACTCAAATGAAAATCGCTTCAAGGGTCTTCTAACAACTGCTACACTCTCTCGTTTGCAGATTCCAGTGAAGTTCAGGGTCGAGGAAGGCAAGCCAGGAGAGAAGATATGTGAAGCGGCTCTGAGAGAGAAAGCCATGCTGATTGTGTTGAGCAGCCGTGGCTCCGGGCTCATAAGGCGCACAGTTCTTGGAAGTGTCAGTAATTACGTCATCCATCACACAAAAATCCCAGTTGTTCTGTGTCCCAAGGATCATCTGTAATGATCTGTCATGAGTGGGGAAGGGCAAGCCAAGACTTTCCCACCCAGCCCCCTGATCGTAATGTTTTGGAGTGTCTCACAAAAAGCGAATACCGGTACGGCTTAGCTGACTCGAGTTGTAGGTGATTGTTTCCTTAAGAAGGACCTGTGAATGAAATATAGTTTTAATAAGGATGTTATGTCATGAAGGAAAGTTGCTCACCATCCGCATATGAAAAAATTGTTGCTTCGTGTACATTGATTACTATAATTATTATTATAATTACAGTGTAATTAGTCATTAAAATGCCTTTTGTCTGAATTGTTCTCTGACAGTTGATCCGTTACGCGTGTATGTTAAAAAATGATAATTAATGTTCTTGCACGTTGATTGCTTTTTTTAGTCAGAGTTTGAAGGACTCAGCGGTGCCCCGCCTTATCCCCGAGGTGTTTTGCGATTGTTTTCTGAGCTAATTTCCTGTGATACTGATTGTCTTATGGGTTGCAACAGGTGACTTCCGAGTTGCATTTTGCCTCTGTTTCAAAACGAGTCTTCGGGCAAAGCCTTTCAAAGGGAGATGAGTTTGATTTGCATGAAAATGAA
>Ga0126339_10003347_pt1 | contig 11646 bp, 5 predicted proteins | sample OrbTmetagenome_2_FD_92532 | JGI IMG/M metagenome (GOLD analysis project Ga0126339, IMG submission 92532) | Coral microbial communities from Petempiche,Puerto Morelos, Mexico - Orbicella T R C metagenome | ecosystem: Host-associated > Invertebrates > Cnidaria > Coral | place: Petempiche,Puerto...
AAAAAAACGGGAAATGACTAAGTTCTGCGTATTTTGGAAAACACGAACGACGGCGACTAATTTTTAGTCTTTTCATTTGGAATTGAACGTAGGCGTTAAATGTTTAGCTTGAGCAAGTTCTGAGACCAGAAACCGCCATCGAAAGCATAGTTTATGGAGAGTTCCTTTCCAAAATAACGCCTGCACTGCAGGCTACCCACACACAAAAAAAGTGGCTCTGTCTGCAGAACGCGTCTAGAGAGGGTTAGCATGTTATTGTTGCCACGTTGGTGTCCTCAAGTGGATAGAAAACGTGATGGGCACAATAATTAAAACAAGGTCAAAACATTTTGGAAAATAATTCTTTTTTTTTTTTCCTGATGTATAATATTTAGAAATCATTTGAGCCAACTGATGTTATGATAAACCATATTGGCAAAATACCAAACCATTGGTTTTTAAGCAGACGGTTGAAGAAACAAAAGGGTTTACATGTAGTTACTGATGTTATGTACATTAAGCGCAATTAGTTAGGGGAAGCTAGTGGTTTATTTTCAATAATTGTGCAATTTTTATATCATTAACTCACCCACACTTGTTGAAACTTCCTGAAACTGCACCCCACCGTATTGATACACAGCTGCGTCTTGTCTGGTATGATTGCTTCTCGAGTGACCTGTATTATGCAGATTAACACACAGTGTCGGTCACTGAAAAGTGTTTGTAACAGGTTTATGTACACACGGCTCGGTTTTTACTATTGTTTCTTTTACTTTTTTCAGCCGGTTCAAACCGCGAGATAATAAGTATGCGGCTTGAACTGTTTGTAAGATGTAATGTATCAAACACGAAAGACCGTGTTTCTCAACATTTCCATTCGCCGAGAAGATAGTTGAAAATACCACGTGTAGCGGGGTAGTATTGTCGAATTTTGATGTGTTTGAAATATGGCCAAACACGGTCTCAAGTGCTCGATATATCTTCTCAAAGTGAGTTTGAGTATGAAGAGTTGTTAGCACTATTATATTGTAGCACCGTTTATTATGAAGTAAATGCACTATAGCTAGTCGTAGAAGGTGGTTGTAGCTGTCTGCTAAGAACTGAGGCGATTTTTTTAATCGATAGCTGAGGTCTGAGATTTCAAATTTACTGCTAGCTTAGGAACAGGATGAAATTTTTACTGAGTGGTGAAATCCCCAAGTGCCCTGTCGTCACTATTGCAAAAATAATTTGCCCTTTTTCCATTTGGTACAAATAAACTGTTGTTGATGTTTTTGTAGTCAGAGAAGATCATTTGAAAATGATTGCGATAGGAGGAATGTAAATGCCTTGTGAAAATTTACGACCTGTACAATGTGATCTTACCTACAGTCTTTGTTTCAACCATCCAACAGCCAAACAGCAGTACTAAAAGAGCGTTAAGGCAATGGTGGATGACTCTGATCCCGTCCATGACGCACTGATAAAAACAATATTTGTTTCTGGTTAGTTGAACAATGTCCAGGGAATGCTTTGCTACTTTCTAGTCAATTTTTGTTACAACGCTCTGCTCCTGATCAATTCAGTTGGCATTGCAAGGCTAGCTTCTAAGTGTACCGAAGAAAAGTAAATATACCTGTTGATTAGACTCAGTTAACGAGGCAATATTTTATTGCCTTTTTCGAGATTTGTATGGTTTCAGCTGGAACATTTAAAAGACTTCGACAATCTATACTATAAATGACTAAAGTCACTTAATACAGTAGTCCCTGGTTCATTGTAACTTTTCTGTTTTGCACTTTGTTGTCAGGTCGACTGAACAATCTGCGGGTGCCTCTCCTGTGTGAAGAGGGGATCTCTGGGGAGTTGATTAGCTTTAATTTCTCAAGAACACCACCTGTTGATCGAAAGCTCTCTCAAGCAGCGTGAATTCACTTGTTTGCCGGACTTCAATAAAGTTGCGACCTCGGTCGAAAGAGTGGCAGAACATAAAATGTTCAAGCCATCTCTTTAATTTTTCAGTTATGGTATTCGCTTTCGCTCCTTGTCTATCGGTTTTAGTTGAACAATTTTGCTGAGAGCAGAAAGAATTTCCTGTCCTGTATGTAACTGTACGTTTCTTAATCTGTATTCCTATATTGGTGGGCGAAAGCCATAGTATGTTAAGCTTTGTTTTCACGACGTTTGCTGGAAACCAAAAGAAAAAATTCAAAACTGATTGAAACAATACTTCAAGCCTATGAAAGCAGTTGAACGCTTATTATATCCGTGTCAAAGATCAAATATGTGAAGTTTGAGAGGCTTTTCATTTCGCTTGTAACAGAATGATGGCCATGTCTGTTTGTTTAGGATAATATGTTAGTGGTCTCCTGTAGACAATAAGATTGAATAGCCCTGTATTTCCCATCAATTCAGCAAAACGCCCAGGACGTTCCCTTGATGCTCTCCCCGTGGTTTCGTCAGATTGTGGTCTGTCATGGTCAAATATTGCGTTTTTGTATAAAGTGACACCCAAACTTTTTACGGCTTGTTGCATTTGTTCACCCTATGCTGTCAGCTTCAGTATCTCCTGATGTTAAGATTGAACCAGTTAACTGGAACCAACCGAAAAAGGCCCGCGAACATGAAAGAAGGAGTTTCACGCTTCTTGTGAAACAAGAGGTCGTTAAATCCTTTTTAATTAGTTGTCTCTTTTAGGTTGTTCCTTGTTTTTTTTTTTTCGGACGATAAAATATGATCCTTTCCCTCCTGCTATATGATTTAGATGCAGCAGCTCCTTGATATTTAATCCTTTAAGTAAACAAATTACTCGAAAGCCTCTTACGGTATTGTCGAAAAATATAAACAAAGGAATGTACCATGTGTTAATAACTCTTTCACAGTCAAGCTTAAGTACATAGCGATCTTAAATTCACATACCTGAAAAACTCTGCTGACAATTCACCAATATTTCAGACACTTGAAATGTAGTATACTAAAAAAGCCTTACCTGAGGCAGACCAAGAAAAGCATTTGGCTTTTTTTGGAGAATTTAAAAACAATAAGTTCTTCTTCACCTCAATATATAGCACAACCAAGCACCTGCCTCTTGAAAATAAGTCACCTGGTCTAGTGTTTAATTTTTCATCGTCCTCTTAAAAGGCAGCCACTTTAAAAACGATGGGTGATTTCCATCTGGGTCAAACGTTAGGTAATCTCGACCAACGTTGGTTTCGTTTCGTCACGACATGGCAAAGTTTCTGGATTTAAATTTTTTTTAACACAATATTTATATTCTTAAGTATAAGTCAAGTAACTGCGAAGGAGGAGCGGTTTCTAGACGAGGAGAAATATGACAATTATATTACAATTTTTGCACGCCCCTTTTTGATTAGTATAGTCTTTGTTTTCGTCTCTGTTACTCTTTTTTACCAATACCCAGACCAGGCGGGGCAGAGGGGAGAGTGGTTCACGCAGTTAAAAATTGTTAAACTTTTTCGCAAATTTTCTACCGATTTGATTACTTTTAGTTCATTTTTGGTGGCTTTCTACAGTTCCGGACGTATTCGAAAAATCAAGAAATCCAACTGATGTTGGATCCAAGATGGTGGCTGTTTGGATATGATGACGTAACTACCACGTGATACGACGTCATCCTCCCATATTACTAATTTAAAGGATACCTTTTTGGTAGTACAATATACCCTCCAAAATATGTAATAGGGGGCGGCATTAAAAAAATGCCGGTAATCCAGGTAGGCGGTTCCTCGTGGGCTTTGCTGCTAGCTTTGTGCGTTCGCGCAAAAATTGCTCAAAAATTGCTTAAACCGCCAAGCTATGCACAGCATGAAAACCTAACATTCCTGCCCTGTTAAGTTGGCGCAACGCTGTCGTAAATTTCTCATTTAAGCAACTTTACGTTTACGCTGCCTTTACGTTCTTTTTTGTGAGATGAGCTTTACTTTAGCTATACGCTTGTGTTTATAGCTCTTGCGTATAGCAATCAGGCGGAATAAACGCTAATTATAAATAAGGTATAACAAGAGAGCACAAAGAGAGTTAATTCCCTATATTCTTGGTTTTCCTGTGACGTAGTCATATTATAAAATTAAAAATTATCTTGGAACTAGACGTTTTACAACGTTCTAGCTCGGCAGGGTTCTTCGTTTTGTAATAGGGCAGGTTTGAATTTCCGAGCTTTTACGTTGCGTGATATTAAATGGTGGCTAGATAACCGGGCCGAGAAGGGTGTCGTGTGGGTCAAAAGATGAGTTATCGCTTTAGTTTTTGCTAACTGAACAATTCTTGCACTAGAGGAAGTAGTAATTTCAATGTGTCGGAGCTCTATAGGAATAACATCTCGTTTCAATAGCAAAACTCAGTGACAGATGTTTCTGCGCCATATTTGTGCCTCTCCGAGGGGCACAAATATGGCGTCTCCATACAAGGCTCTATAAATTTGGGTGAAACACTTTTCCGAATAACGCGCTAATGAAAAACTGCAGAAACCTAATTCTTTGCGAGCTTGTTTATATATCATTCATCTATCATATCCCAGATTCTTGACTTTATTTACTGAATGTTCAGCGTGTGGTTTTATTATTTTCTGCTTAATTTTAACAAACTATACCCAAAAAGCGTCACAAATGTTTCCAAGATTGTAAAAATTACGTACGCAATAAATCAGGAACTTTTCAAAAGACGATTGTGCAAGGAAAATGTTTGGAGAAACGTCAACAGTGCGCCAGGGGTTAAATCGGAGATTAATCCTCTCATCTCTCATCCTCTCTTTGTAATAAAAGTGACTTAGAGGTTTATTTCAACCGCTAACACGTAATCCAGTCATTTGATTTCGTTTGATATTCATATGATTTTATTATTAATTTTACTATATTTAGCGAAGCACTACACGCGTCATTACAATGTATCGATGTAGCTTCTTTAGTTTTTTTAAATATTTTTTGGTTGATTGATTGATTGATTCCTTCGCGTGTCGGTTCTATACTTATTTTCATGTTCTTCACTTCAAATTTTTGATGGGTATGTCTAACTGAAAGCGGTGTTTACATGTGTGAAATGAACATTCTAAATACTGTCCCACACGGGGATGAAACGTCTGTGGCATACAAAATTAAACTCGTATCTTCAATAATCGTTCCACCGACCTTGCAAAATGAAAACATCGATCCCTCGAAAATATATCCTGGACGGTTCGAACGGATTTGCTGGAATTTCAGTTATCAGTTGAAGTTTCGATGATTTCTCAGCTATGACATGACATTTCAGCCATTTCTAAGCTATGAGTAAATTTTCAGATCGAAAAACTCAGCCATCAGTCAGAAAAAAAAAACGTCAGGTCTCCGCAGACGGTTACAATTAAGATGGCCGAACACAGTTTTCGCGCGCGCTTTTGCTGATGCAATTCAGCGCGCGCACAAGGATTTCAAAACGCAAACATGCCTTCAATAGAGCGATCATTTTATTTGCTCAACACCCGCGGTATCTGTGCTATTTTTCTCTATAACTGAATGCAGTGTATTGATGGCTTTAGATGCAAAGAACTCAGCAATTCTCAGCTTTTTCTTTGTTACCGAAAGAACCCAGTTAAATGCAGCGCATGCGTAGTAAGTCAAAAAATTGCGATTGAATGAAAATTGCACTCTCGGAAATACGCCTATTTCTCGAGAACCACCCATTAGAATTTCACGAAATTTGGCACAAAAATACTTTAGGAAATAGGTAACTGGATTATTGAAAATAACTGAACTCTAACAAAGGAAACTCTAGATATTCCAGTAAACCTTCAACAAGGGATAATAAAAGATCTCTCTGTTAAATTACTAGCAAAATGGTGTTAACTTGTGAGATTCGTTACAAGCTTGGTGTATGCAAATTATAAAGAAAATCTAATGACTAGATTTTCTACAAATAAGTAAAACCGATTTTAAAGGCCTGTTTATTTTTGTTCGTGTTGCCATGGCAACGGCACATACGTCAGCTTCACCATCGAAAAACCAAATTTTTGTGTTGTTAACTTGCTTGCTGCCATTTTGGGCGTCCGAGAGATCAAGGGTTTTAGAGAAAAAGGTGAGTGAAACACAGGTATCAAAAACTGTGTTCAGCCACCTTAATTAGAAAATAGAACAAAGAAAACACACGCTTTGATTGGTTAAAAAGCGTATTTCTGCAAATTTATAGAAACGCAGAAAAGTTGTCTTAGTAACTTTGTTCTTTTATTTTCTTTTGGCTGTTTTCTAAATGATATACCAAACATTTTCTTCGTGTTTCAATCGAGTTATTGAAACATTCGTGAAAGTTTGGGAGAACTCGAAAAATCTGTAAAAACACTTGCCTATCTGCTCATGTTTCCGTAACATTTCTTTTTCTTCCGAACTTCCACTCGTGTTACTATAACTCAATGATCAGCTAAAACCCGTTTAGATCTCTCCTTAAAAGGAAAGCCAGTTTCAAATTCTTCTTTAGATGAATTTCAAAGTTAGGCCGAATATAATGTTCACGTGCACATTAAATTGAAATAAATAACGAATTATAGCTCGGAATAAACTAACGATTTTTCAACATAATTTAAGTTGACAGGTTACATAACCGGGCAATTTTTTCCTTCCTTGTACGGGTTTCCGCCCGCAGGAATCCCTTGAAGAAGGCAATCGTCCTGAGCATTTTCTAAACAGTAGTTCATTATTTCCTCGGCTGATCTGGATACTTTCATCCGCTGCATTTTGGCTTGTACGCGAAGGAGATCTACAGTTTCTTTCAGAGCTGATTTCTTTGCAGGTATTGTGCAAGAGTTCTGTTTTGATGGAGAAGACATCGAGTCGGAGTTTCCTTTGAATTTCGTTCTGTAGATAAAATAGAAACAGTGTAGTAAGATTATGTTGGTACAAGAGAGGATGGAAACTACGAGAGTTAGCCCCCACCCCCCTCCCTCTTTTAACCCCCCCGTCCACACTAGCTTGAGAGATTTCAAAACGCAGCTTTATATCTACAGTAAAGCCTACCGTCCACACCAATCCGTCGCGTAAACGGAGCGTTTCGTAAACGCTCTTCAAACGGGAGGAATCTGAAAACGCCGGGTTTTCGTTTTCTTGTGGACGGAAAACAGGGTGAAAACGGAGCTTTTTGAAAACGATGGCGTCACGGTAATCACGTGATTTCCCTAGCCGAGTTTTCCTCAAACACAAATCCAAAATGGCCAGTGATTGTGGGATTTTCAATTTCCTCTGCTGGAGTGTGGACGGAAAACACTTGATGCGTTTTCAGAGTGAAACCGCCTTTCTCAATCTCAAGTTATTTTTAGACATGGTACCCAGTGTCCCCGGGAATACTGCTACTACGCGCTTTACATGGATGATAACGTCATATTGGGGGATAAAAATGCTTGTAAAACTGTTTGGGCTCTCCAGGCGAGGAACAGTCTGGGCATCTGATGAAAGGAAACGCGAATTTCGTACATTTCCGCGCCGGATTTGCTCTGAAAAGCAAAGCAGTGTTTCGCCATAATGGTTTTCATTGACTTTCACATTTCTGCCTGGTGTGAAACATGTAAAAAGCTTTTTGCCATCAATTAAGGTTTTAAAATCTTGATGGCGTCGCGTGTGCGATTAAAACGTTTGATTGAAATCCGCAAATGTACCGATAACATCTCGCCCATCTGCTTCGTTCTCACAATTTGACAATTTGATCAAAACACCTGGTAAATCAAGGCTATTGTTTAACAATCTTAATTTGTATTTGAATTGATGTGTTACAACAATGCTGATTTAAGTATTTGATTCTTTTGTAAAAAAATGCTGTAATACATGTTGATTGAAAACACAAAGAAACGAAAACCCCTCAATCTGCCTTGTTATGACCAAGTTGTTGAATAAACTTCTCCTTACAATAAAAATATTATGTCAAACAAACCGTTGATAAGAGTAAAGATAAGCACCGGTAAGGACAGCATTATCCTTCTGTAACATCATAAATGGAAATGTATGGCGACTTATTTAATTTTATGGAAGTATTTAAAAAAAGATATTTTGAGAGCTTGACAGAGCCAAAATTCGATTTAACAAATCGAATGCGTTTTAGCGTTGTCTGTACTGTTATCGACAACGATATGGGTCACCACAGTGGTCAAAATGAACCACAATATCAACGTCAAAAAAATGTTTTTTTTTTTTAGAGCGTGACCAAGAGCGTGACACATTGACGCGAGCAGCGTTGTCTGGACCCTTATCGATAACAACAAATTAGCCAATCAGATTGCGAGATTAGTAGCAATTGTGGTAAAAATATCTTTTGTCCATCGTCGTATAGTTGCTACTTTTTATAGCTGAGTAAGATTATACTTGGTTGAGCAGGAACACTCAATCACATACTACAGCAACAACCAATCCGACGACAAAAAAAGCAACAAAGACGACGTCGAAGAAAAAACAACATCGACGAAAAAAAAGTACGACGACGACGAAAAGTTAACAACGACGATGATGATGACGAAACGAAAATAACAACGACAACGACGAGAAAATAACAACAACAACGACGATTATGACGAAAAGAAAACAACAGCAACAACGATGAGGCAACAAAAACAACAACAATGACAATGACGATGATGACGAGAAAATAACAAAAACGACAACGACGAGGCAACAAAAACAACAGCAATGAAAATGACGGACTTTAGATTTGAGTATGAGTGGGAGATCGAGTACGAGAACGATTTTTCAGTTCTAGTTTCCAGGCTTCGCATTATCACATCACATATCCATTTCATCCCATGAGCTAGCCTCTCTGCCTAAAACCAGCATGAAGAACTAGGACTCTGGAAACGTCACTGGTTTGAAATCGAAAATCGTACTCATACTTAATCTCCTACTCGTAGTCCAATCTAAAGCTCCACAACAACAATGATAACGACGAGGCAACAAAGATAACGATAATGACGATGATGATGGGAAAATAACAGCAACGACGATGACGGCGACGTCACCAAACCTACAAAAACAAGGATGAAAAACAACAACGACGATGACAACGACGACAAGTTAGTAACAACCTCGACAATAACAACAATGGCGACTCAGCAACGGTAATCACATTTTTTGTCCTTAGCTCAAAATATAAATTAAATGTCCCTGCTGATTGCGTTATATTTCTTGTGTTTTTCGTTCTTAACACTTTGTAATTCGTCAAGACAAAACCGAGAAGGTGACAATCTTCTTATGCTTCTTAGTATCTTAAAATCGCAAGGAGAGATTTGAAGCTTATCAATTGCGAACATTTCATGTTTCACTCGATTTAGATAACTAGTCAGCGGTTAACATAGACGTACACTTGAATTTTTTGACATTTAATTTTTTTCCACGTTATTTATATTCTTCATGGGTTTTTAGGTAAAAGTTACTTTTTTTTATCGCCGGAGTTATAAGGTCTAGGAGATCCGCTAAAACCTGCGCGTGCCATCTATAAAGCAATGACAATATTAAAATATGCTCGAGTTTATTACCCCATTTACTTGTATGAAGCTTGATGTTATCAGTATGGTCGTACAAAGATCTTTGACTTCGTTTCATTTGAATAAAAGGATTTCTGTACGTCAGGAGATAGCGTACAAAAAGTAATAAAGCCTTAATTTTTAACAGAAAACGAAGTTCAAGGAAAGACAGTTTTTCTTACCAATGAATAACAACCAACTATTTAGTTTCGTCGCTAGCTTTGAAACATTAGTACAGAAAGCAATTGATTCAAGGGGTTCTTTCTTTCAAACAACAAAATCACGCACAGTAGAGAGCAATATATATCTCTGTAATTGATAACTGAAAACGTTTTAGTATTTACTTGTCCTCATGCATGCAGCGTTCATATTGACACAAAGAAGTAAATAATAGAATCGCACTACCTTTCAAAAGGAAGGAAAAAAAGAGAAATACGAAAACGCCTCATGAAAAAGCTGAGACCCACGCAAGTCACGCAAAAACATGGGCTGGAAGTTCGTCTTTTTAAGAAAGTTTCGCTTGTTATTAATTTTCTTTGGAAAGATATATTTTAAATAATACTTCACTGACCATTAACAGCGATGGAAGTGTTTGGAAATGGAGCGCAATCGAAATGAAAGAAAAAAATTTACGTAATTCCTTACACTAAAACGAATGAAGACATACACTTAACCCGACTGCGGTTTTTTTATGAATTTAAGATAAGAAAAATGAAACATATACGAAAGAAAAAAAAATCATTTTCATTCATTACCTTTCAGAATATCCTCAAATGTTCGTTGTCTTGTGCGATTCTTTCTCGAATCGTTTCAGCTGCGGTCAGTTTCCTTGTTTACCAATAAAATTCTTCACCTTTAAATATTCCGTTTGGCCTTCTTTCCAAGATATTTTTTACACGCGGTAAAGTCCTTCGTGGGTAAAACAAAATCGGTGTTTCTACGGATCTCTTTTCCTCCCAAAATTGATAAATTTGCTCAGTCTGAAAAGAAGGAAATCTTGCTGTGATAGCTTCCAGCTGTAAATTATTATGTTCGCGTTTCGTGAAAGTAGACTCTACAAGCGGACCGCTCTATTGATCTCGCGATTGACCATTGCGATCCACTCGTTCCACGCCACGGATCGCTTCTTTTTGAATTGCAGGGCCTCGTCTACCGTTGTTTCATCACAGGCTTCCTCTCGCTGTAGTTTTGAATATGTAAATACAGCACGTATTCTAGGACGCTCAACAGCTAAGCTAGCATTCGGTAACGCGGGCGATTAGATCGCTCTTCTTTGAAAACATTTAAAATACTCCCTCGCACAGGTCGATCGTTTAACGCGCTTTTCGGAAGACTATGTGGTCACAATTCTAAATTTATTTTACGTAAGCTTGTTTGAGAGTGCATATTAATATAGAAGGTGGCTATCTAGCTTGTTAGATTTGCATATGAACTGTCAGCAAAGACAAAAAAACTGAAATGATCGGCGATTAATTCATGAAGACAGTCACCGTTTTAAGGCTAGAGGCGAGAAAACGTTTCTAGTTCTTGTCTTGCCAAAAAACTGTGATTAGGTAGATGACTTTCAAATGAAAAATGTTCACTTAATGGAATGAATTACGCGAATGTTATCCTAAAGCATCAAAAAATTTGAGGCCATCAAAGATAACTCTCGCCAACGTACCTTGGCAAATACAGATGGTTTGCTCCCTCCAATTGTTGTCCTCGCGGTCCGGGTATTTTCACAACAAAGACACCGCCAAAAGAGATTTGTACATGCTAAATGGGATATAAAGAGAGGAAAATGTTCAAGAGTTAAAAAAAAGCCCCGTTCATTAGCTCTTAGAACATCACGATCTTAGTTTGCCCACGTTCAGAATCAATCGAACGCAAGTTTTCCCATTAGTGTAAGTTACTGCCAGTGGTTGCCCGCTGACAGCGTTTGTGAATAATTCACCCCAACCACGAAAACAAACAAAGCTCGCCAAGAATTACAATGAAGCAGCCATTGCCATGACTTTTTGAAGTAATACAACGCGTTTCAACGATTTCATAACATGTAATCGCCATCTAATATAGCAAACGAGTTCGATTATTAATATTTTTTACTGTTTGCGTTCGCGTTTCAGCATAAATATCACATAGGTAAAATTGAGAAAGCGAATATACACATGAACAAAAAGGGCGTTTACGAGGCCTGATCGATCAATCTAAATTTCTTCCAA
>Ga0126339_10003348_pt1:0-10000 | contig 11645 bp, 13 predicted proteins | sample OrbTmetagenome_2_FD_92532 | JGI IMG/M metagenome (GOLD analysis project Ga0126339, IMG submission 92532) | Coral microbial communities from Petempiche,Puerto Morelos, Mexico - Orbicella T R C metagenome | ecosystem: Host-associated > Invertebrates > Cnidaria > Coral | place...
AAAAAAAAAAACTATTTTTTTTCCAATATTGTATTACATCACATGTAATACGAAAAAAAAAGGTGACAAGGATAGTGTGTGAATGATTCAATATACAGGCCGCACCCATGGGTAGAAGTTGTTTGAAAAATTAAGAACAAGTTTAAGAACCTCGGTAACCTAATTTCACAGTAAACACCATTAATATAAGAACCTATGGAGGCTAACTTGCAAAACAGCTATGTTCTTATACATGGGATTTAACGGTATTTCATTTTCAGACACAATGTATGTATCATTTGAAGAGAAGGAAAAGTTGAATTGTGTTAAAGAACTAAAACAAAAGCATCAGGACTAAGCAAGCTGAACACACCACAGGCGGCCCAAGCTCTCAATGTTATCCTTTTTTTTTCCCTTTTTATGCGAACTTTCAGGCTAACGTGACATATGGCATGTACTATTATAGTACATGCCATGTGTCACGTTAGCCTGAACGTTCGTATAAAAAGGAAAAAAAAAGGATAACATTGAGAGCTTGGGCCGTCTGTGAACACACTTTAGTTAAAGGGTGTGGTGTAATGTGTGAGGAACACTATAACTAGAATGCAGAATTGAAAATTTTTCACATTCATTGGACATGTAGCACTACAAGCGGGTGTCATTAAAATACTTTTTACCAGCTACGTACCGCTGAGCAAATTCTCTAAATTTTAGATTTAGCACAACTCATTTAAACAGATGATCAAATAAAGGAAACAATAGACGATATTTCCATAATTAGGCCAGTTTGCAGTAAACACATAAGTTTCGTATTGAGAAGAAACCGCCTGTAACATACCATAATTTATCACCAGTACAGGGCTTTACTGCAGAATGCAGTCTAACAGGGTAGAGGGGGGCCCAAAACCCTTAACGTGGAACCTCAGAAGCAACGGAGGAGGTTTGAGACGCCCCTCCTACGCAAACTACTGTTTGGCAACGTCCAGAAATAACAGAGCTTATCCAAGTTAGCAGTGTTCCGTGGATTCAATGTTCTCGTACCGAGGCTTACCCGAGCCGTCCGCCATTTATGAATTGGGTGTATATTTTTAAGACGTTTTAACAGGCTAGATTTAACAATGTCTGATGGCAAGGTGTTCCATTCGCATATGCAACTCCTAAAATTCGCATTTTTCCGATTTTTTAAAAATTTAAGGTGGCTCTAATTATATCCCTACCTCAACTTGGCAAAAAGTTGTCTCCTAACATATTCATCCCAAGTCCATAATTAGAAAATGAGTTTCACTAAGCTGTTTTTGAATTCTAAGCACTCAAAGCTAATTAAAGTTTAAGGGTGCAAGTTAACTTGCTTTATGATTTCTATTGTAACCTATTACACCATGAAGGTGACAACAGCTTGTCATCAATGATTGGACATTTATGTGATACCTATAGTGAAGCATCACTCGAGAAAGAGTGGTAGTATTGATTCGTCAGAGTATAACTGTTGGAAAAGTGCTGGAAACTGTTGCGATGGAAGGAGCTTTTCATTTGCTTCAGGTGTCAAATGTACAGAGGTATATGCTGAGCTTGCATAATAAGGACCTTGTTAGGATAGATGAATTTTTACTCGTTTGTCTCACGATGGAGTCACTTTAAGATGTAGATCGCGACGTTTCGATTGCTATACTGCTAGTCTTCATCAGGCGATGAGGTCAGTTGTTGCGCGTCGCTATTTGTAGCACCTTGGTTCGCTGCTATTGGTGCCTTTCGATCCTCATTATTAGTCCGACTTCGCCTGATAAAGACTAGCAGTATAGCAGTCGAAACGTCGCGATCTACATCTTAAAGTGAATCCAACGTGAGACAAACGAATAAAAATTCATCTATCCTATCTTACACCACGATGAATGATAGACACATCTTTCGTGGCAAAGGACCTTGTTGATACAAATTCCAACTTGAGGTTCATGATTGAGAAATATAATGTAGAATTGAATTGGGCAAGAAAAGAAATTAATTATCCCCGTGTGGCAGTTGGATCTTTTGCTTTTACTAGCTGTTTTCTTTCATTAAATATGGACAGTGTCTAATAGGAATATCAGAACTAAAACACACAGCCTTAGCTGACAAGAAGTCATTTGTTGGCCTGATTGTTTTGAATCTGCATTTTTTCATCCGTGATAGCTAGTTTTATTCGATTAGGGGATTTAACAAAGATTTCAACTCCACAGTTAATGCGCGATCTCTGCCAAAAGAAAGAGAACAACAACAACAACAACAGCAGCAGCAGCAACAACAATACCACCGCTGAAAGAAACGCAATTGTATCCGACAGAGATGTGGGCTGAGTTAACCAATCATCCCGGCCTTGCCTTTAATTCATTTTCACAGAATAAAACACATCAAAAAGTGCGAAAACAGCACAAAATTTAAAGTGCCTGCGTAGAGGGCTACATTGGTTCGTTCAAAAACACTTGAGAACCTTTCCTCCACCCCGCCTTACTGCTGTAAATGACTTTGTAAATAAGTAAAAAGTTACCAAGAACCCAAGTTTGACGAGTGACGAGACTACCAAGAATTTATGCTATGTTAATCGTGCGAACTAAATTTGGAGTTTTGCAAACGCCCTTATCACTATGTTCAACAATGTCGAGTTTAGTAACGGTGAATTTTGTTCCTTTCAGTCCTCTCTGGAATGGAATTCTCCTTTAAATTAATATTTGTAAATGTTTCTCCGAAACTTCAGCTGAACGATAGCTCAGCCTATAAGATTTTAGCATTTCCTTTACGGCACATAGTACAAGTTAAATTTTACAGATGTATGGAAACTCATGAGAGAAAATGAATGAACTAAAAACAACACAAGATTTAATATGTTCTTATTCCCTTGTTAATGTCATATACTTTTACGAGATTAAACCCCACTGAGTCTATTAAGGTAGTCACGCATTTTTCATTACTTATCCCTGACCTGCAACCAAACATAGAAAAATTGAGTTTCAGTCAGTTTCATATACACATGAACTCTTCCTTACAACTATATCATTGAATTTATATACTTGAATTTATATAGTTGTAAAAGTACATCCAAATGGTATTAAAAACATTATTTTTCAGTTTCCGTGTAACCGATGATTATTTGATGCGTCAGTGATAGCAGGTTATATGAGCATGTATGCTCATGGTTTGGCTTACGCTAAGCGATCTGAATTCATTTTTATGGACTTGTTCCATTATTGGCTATCAACACCTCTCCACTCAAATCTTTCTTACGATTAGGTATTTTTTCTATTACTAATTTCTGCACAACTTACAGTTGAAACATGTCTTCTCGCACCAATACTTCATGTTAAGAGGGTACGTATGACAATAACCAGCGTCTTTATGCGGTTGGCATGGAGTAGTCAACCTGTCTTTACAATTTCCTATAGTGTCAATTAAGTATTGACATATTAATCATGGTTGTAAAAGTTGTATTTTCTAGACTTTAGCAAATTTCTTTTCGAGCCATCCCCCCTACCATCTTTGTGTTTTTAATGCAATAAACAAGTTGACAGATGCTGAGAGTCACCATGGCTTATGTGAGGGTCACCCCACCCCCACACAGTCAGTCCCAGTCAGTCACGTGATATGTAGAACCTGGTCGACCACGAGGTCGAGAGACCGTAAAGAAAATAAAACGGTTAGACAAGTCTATGTTTTGACCTTGCTTATTTCTTTTACGGCAACGAGGGCTAACATTTGGCGACACTACCAGGACTTGTCGCTCAGGGAAATTTACATGAATGTAGCGACGAAAAGACAAATTCGTGGAGCCTCGCGAAATATTTGAACGTGTCGTCTTTTTGATCGTGTTAGCTTTGTGAATAGCATTGTGTGTTATGCCAGCGACTGTGGAAAGTTCACGCCAAGCCATATTTTTGAATGGAAATGTACCCTGGCCTTGTGCCATTTCGTCATAAAGTTTGTTGTGTGTGGAATTGCTGAGCTGACGAGCACGAGCGCAATTGTTTTGCTTGTTCATCTTTGTAAATAAATCAAATGGCGGGGGAACACGAAGTCGAGGAGCTTCAACTGGAACTTGAATTCAAAGTCTGAGGTCTTGGAGTGGATGCACTGGCACAATTAGCAGAGCATTTACAAGTGGAGACGAAAGAGTTAGGGAGGTTAGCGCTTTCAAAAAGAGTTCGCGAGAAAACAGAGTAAGATGTAAGCGAAGCGGATGACAAGAAAACGCTGTTGGTTGGTCTAATTGCATTTGTGCATGGAAAACCGACTCCGCTCGAAAATGACACAACAGAAGATGAACCGGCAGAAGTAAAGGTTGAACCCCTAAACTCGACAGAAAAAGCTACTGAGAAGCACAAGGAGCGGAAACAAAGGTAAATGTTGACGTTAGTAAGGTGCGTAGGTGAGAGTTCAAGATCCATGGAGTTGTGGCGGCAGATAATTTTGAGGATGCGCTGTCATTTGTTAGTTTGGCGCGGGGATAAAGGCGGGCTACAATGAGAGTGAGACTGTAGAAGCTGTTATTCGTGCAGCTATTCCAAGCCTTAAACTGAGGTCGTACTTGGAGATGACACAGGATCTGTCATTGTCTCGCTTAAGGCTGATTATGAAAGCTCATCTTCAGCAAAAGTCAGCAACGGAACTGTATCAGGAACTATCTGTCTTGCACCAGGACGCAAGTGAATCTCCCCAAGATTTTCCTGCGCGAGCGTTAAACCTAAAACAGCAGATTTTTTTGCGTCAAACGCCACTGATGGTTCCGTCAAGAATGAGCCTTCTCTTGTCCAAGCATTATTCCTCCATATTATAGAGAGGGGGTTACAAGATAAGGCAGTAGAGCCAAGTTGCGCCCTTTACTGGAAGTAGCTTCTGTAACTGATGAACAGGCAGAACACCAAAATAAGATGGGTATGGCTGGCAGGAAAGGAGTAAGGGTTAACCTGGTTGAGACTGCTTCACCTCCAAGTAACCAAAGCCAACCAATTTCAAGTCAAATACCCCAGAGTGAGAGTAGGAAGTAACAGAAAAAGCAGCCAAAGCAAAATACACTAGTGACAGCATTGGAAGCAGTGCAGTCAAACCTTGCCTCCTTAAAAGAGGCTTTTGATAGGGTCAGTGCCTCAGTAAGGAGAAATTCCACCCGGCCTTATGCATCTGGTAGCCAGTCACAGTTTCGGCGTAGGCAGAGTAATTCATGTAGGACAGCAGGTGTAGACAACTGCGATCATTACTTCAAATGTGGTTCATCAGATCATTTTGCAAGAGGATGTAAAAGGGTGTCGGGAAACGGACAGAGGATGCGGGGAAGGTGTAGCCGAAGCGGATTCGTCCCACCATGTCTGCAAGTTCTGTGGAAGCAAAGAGAGTACCTCCTCTTTCAAGCAATGCAGTAATAGCAAAGCTGTTAAATATTGTTCAAGGAGATGTCAAGAAAAACACTGGGGACAATATAAGACATTTTGCCAGGCCATATCCTCTTTGGAAGAGCAAAAGCGTAGAGAAGACAGAGAAAGGACAGGTGTCTTTGTGAGTCATTTGTCACCACAGGAGCATGCACGGGTAGTTCGTCTTGTGGGGCGTAAGTGTACTGTAAAATGCTTGCTCAATGGGCTAGAGACTGATGCCCTTTGGGATACTGGAGCTCAAGTGTCGATTATTTCGCCTAATTGGTTGAAGCAGTGTCTTCCAGGGTGTGACCCTCGGAACATAGAAGAGTTGTTGCGCATGGATGGCTTGATTTGAAGGCAGCAAATGGAACTGACCTACCTCATAAGGTTCGGGTGGAAATGACTTTTAATCTTATTGAGGATGACTTTGACCACACCGTTAAAGTGCCGTTTTTGATTGCCAAGGATTCCTTGGATATGCCTATTGTTGGATTTAACGTTACTGAAGAGATTACTAAGCATTTTGAAAGTGGTTCTTCAGCTAGAATTAATGGATTGTTATTGGACGTGCTTCAAGTTTGTCTGGTGTTGAGCGAGGAAAGATGGAGGCCCTTGTTCAGTTCATTACATCTGAGCCTGCAAAGGAATTGGGTACTGTAAAGTCCAGAAGGCAAGATACTGTAATTCCACGAGGACAGTCGGTTATTGCTGCTGTAGGTCCTGTTAGTAAGATACCAGTACTGTTTGAACTTGATCCAAACCAAGTGGCCAAGTGGTCTTGAGATACCTGGGACACAGGTGACTTTGGCAGGAGGTTCCACATGCAGGGTCAATATTCGCGTGGATAATTCAACAAAACATGACATCACCTTGAAAGGGAGAACAATTTTAGGACACCTTCCGCAAGTGAAGTCAGTCACCCCTTTTGAAGTGAAGTTTGCAGGAGGAAAATTCACCCAGCATACACGTAGAAGAATCTCCAAATGTTGACATGCCAGACCAATAAGCTAATGAAGGCAGTAACACGACTTGTTAAGAACAGCCATGTAGTTGCATTTCTGATATTGACACCCAAGACCTCACCGAGGAACAGCGTTTCATAGTAAGAACAATGCTTGCAGAAGTAGCCGAGTCATTCCCAAAGACAGATCATGATGTTGGAAGGGCAGAGGAATTGCAAGTGGACATTAACCTCACTGATTCAGTAGCAGTTCAGCGGAGGTATACTGCCATTCCCCGACCATTTTATGAAGAAGTCAAGCAGTATGTTGAGGATCTGTTAAATCGTGGGTGGATCCAAAAGTCAAAGTCAGCTTATTCATCTCCGGTTGTATGTGTTCGAAAAAAGGATGGGTCATTGAGACTGTGCATAGACTATAGACAGTTGAATTCAAAAACGATTCGCGACAGCCATCCTTTGCCCAGGGTGCAGGTTGCTCTGGAAAGCCTTGGTGGGAATCAGAGGTTCTCCTTACTCGATCAAGGAATATCTTACCATCAAGGTTTCGTAAATTCTGGAAGTAGACAGAAGACAGCTTTTGCCACGCCCTTGGGACTGTATGAATGGGTTCGCATACCAATGGGCTTCAAAAATGCACCAGGAGAATTTTAACGCCTTAGGGAACAGTGTCTTGATGGTTTGAGGGATGATATTTGTATACCTTATATTGATGACATCATTGTATTCAGCCAAACATTTGAGGATAATGTTGACCATATCCGGAAAGTACTTAGACGGTTGCGTGAACATGGGGTTAAGCTTAAATCAAAGAAGTGCAGACTCTCTAAGTGAGAAGTGAACTATCTTGGACAGATTGTGTCAGCAGCAGGCTACAGACTAGACCATTCCAACGTGGAGGCGGTTTGGACTCTGAAGGACAGTAAGCCTAGTACAGTTGGTGAAGTGAGGAAGTTACTGGGCTTTTTGGGTATTACCGCAGGTATATCCAAGACTTTGCTAGGATTGCCCACTCACTCTTCCAGTTATTACAGGCAGCTTCTGAAGATGTGGCCAAATCAGAACACAAGAGCAAGCAACGTCCCGATCATGGTTCAGTACCATCCTCTCGACCAATGGTGTGGACGGAACTGCATCAGAAAGCTGTTGAGACATAGTTGGACCACCTCGTATCTCCTTCAATTCTTGGCTATCCTGATTTCAATAAGTCCTTTGTATTACTCACTGATGCATCACGAGAGGGACTAGGAGCAGTTTTATACCAGAAACAGGATGGGAAAATGCAAGTTATTGGATATGGCTCACGAACACTATCCAAGGCGGAAAAGAACTATCTCCTCCATTCCGGAAAGCTTGAGTTCCTAGCTGTTAAGTGGGCTATATGCGAACATTTCAGACACTACCTCTACCATGCACCTGACTTTATTGTCTATACTGATAATAACCCCCTCACTTATGTGCTGACCAATGCAAAATGAAATGCCACCGGTCACCGTTGGGTATCGGAGCTGGAAAGTTTCTCATTCACCATCAAGTATAGACCAGGTCACTCCAATGAAAAGAAGCAGATGCACTCAAGATTTCCAATAGACATTGATTCTTACATGAAACTGTGTACTGCGAATGTGTCCCAAGGTGATATTAAGGCATGTTGTGTGGGATTAGGAGCACAAGGACGAGGAGAGACAATTTGGGTGTCTGCAGTAAGCAATGATTCCAGCTTGTTGAACATGGACGAAGTACGTCTTGGTTCGAGTGTGGATGAAATTAGCAAACGATCCGTCCTTGATGCTCAGAAACAAAACCAGGTGATAGGAAGACTTCTCACATTTTTAAAAACAGGAAAATGGCCTAAGTCGTGCGAGATTAAACGTGAACTACCGGCCACAATGGTGTTATTGAGGCAGCGACGCAAACTCTGCTGTGATGGAGATGGCCTATTGTTTAGAAGGAGTAGACCTTACTCCCAGCTGGTGCTACCTCAGAAGTTTCACACTATTGTCCTCAAAGAACTTCATCAGGAAATGGGACATTTAGGAGGCCCTCGTGTAGTCCAGTTGGCGTGCGAACGTTTCTACTGGCCCAACATGGAAGATGACATCACTCACTTGGTGACAAAAGTTTCCCCATGTCTTAAACAGCGACAGCCAAATTTGTCTACACGAGCACCACTACACAGTGTGACTACCTCATATCCCTTTGAATTAGTGTCAATTGAATTTTCACATTTGAAGCAAAGTTCTGGTGGTTACGAGTATATCTTAAACGTCATTGACCATTTTACTCTTTTTGCACAAGCATATGCAGCAAAAAATAAGTCAGCCAAGGCTGCAGGTGAGCGCTTGTTTAATAGCTTTGTGCTACGGTTTGCTTTCCTAACAAAGATACTTCATGATCAAGGACGGGGGTTTGAGAATAAACTCTTTCACATATTGGAAAAGCTTAGGGGCGTAAAACGTCTGCGAACAACAAAGTGCAACCCCCAAGGGAACCGGAAGGTAGAAAGATTTAGCAGAACATTGTTGCATGTGTTGAGAACTCTCCCAGAAAGCCAGAAACATAAGTGGAAGGACTCACTTAACAGAGTTGTCCATGCGTATAACTCCAGGAGAAATGATGCCACTGGGTTTTCTTCCTTCTATTTATTGTTTGGACGCTCACCACGCCTTCAAGTTGACCTAATTTCGGACTTTCATATGAATCAAACAGAGTACACAGAGAAACGGAAAGTTGCGATGAAAGATGCCTATGAACTGGCCATGCAGAATATCACCAAGTCATCAGAGGATGGAAAGAAGCAATATCCCCCAGTTTACAGCCAGGTGACCGAGTGTTGGTACGTAACCTCTCAGAGCGTGGTGGTACTGGGAAACTTAGATCTCATTAGGAGCAAGAAGTACATCTCGTAGAGACCTACCTTTATTTGACGTAACGCCAGAAGGCCGGAAAGGCAAATCAAGAATACTCCACAGAAATCTCGTATTGCCTTGTGACCTCTCACAAAGTGATCTGTCAAAGCCTGTCCCTCAGCGTACCGAAGAGAGGAAAAGGCGAGTCCCTGCTAACCAAGGAAGAGAGGTTCATCAGCATGGTAGTGACAATGGGGATGAAGGGGAGGTACCTGGCCTCACACCCACCGAGTCGGAAATGTTGTCAGCATCAAAAGCAGAAACAGGCAATCGTGGACAAGAGCAAATAGATGGTGCCCAAGAAGATTTGTTGCCGGACGATATGGAGGATTTGTCAGAACATGGTGAGGGCATGTCAGTGACAGAAGACTCTTCTCCATCTGACTCTGAAACAGAAAAGGAAACTCTTACTACAAAAAGAGCTTGCAGGATCTCATTATCCTGTGCGAAACCGCCGTCCACCAAATATGCTATGTCATGATCATCTTGGAAATCCAAGTTACCATCCAATTTGTACTTTGAGTACTCCAGGGACAACTGCCATTGTTTCTGTTTTTTTCACCAAGGTTTCCTGTTACATCTTACGAAACCTTAGCCATGCACAATTATTGGATGATACCTTATCATACACCAGTGTACTTAGCGTCTGTACCATGCGTGCCGCCAAACATTTACCGGTATGTACCACCAATGGCTGTTTAAGAAAACTACAAGATTGTCTGCGATAAAGACTTGAACTCATCAAACTTTATCGGACTTGATTGAACTATTAACAC
>Ga0126339_10003349_pt1 | contig 11644 bp, 6 predicted proteins | sample OrbTmetagenome_2_FD_92532 | JGI IMG/M metagenome (GOLD analysis project Ga0126339, IMG submission 92532) | Coral microbial communities from Petempiche,Puerto Morelos, Mexico - Orbicella T R C metagenome | ecosystem: Host-associated > Invertebrates > Cnidaria > Coral | place: Petempiche,Puerto...
AGGGAAGCGAAAATCTGTTCGAGTTAGCGGGGTTTTCGAGTTATCGGGGTTCGAGTTATCTGGGTAAAAATGACTGAAAAGTTAGTTCAAATCCAAGGGAATTGAGACTCTGTTCGAGTTAGCAGGGTTGTTTGAGTTATAGGGGTTCGAGTTAGCGGGGTTCTACTGTATCATTAATTTCACAAATATCGAGATTGTATAATACATGTACATTGTTAACAATATTATTGTCATTTAACATTACAGCTTACTGATGACGATGACAAACGATCCTCGGATGACATCAACAGCTATGAATATGAGATGCTTACAGCCAAATTCAACTTTGTGGATCTTGCTGGGTCTGAGAGACTTAAAAGGACTGGTGCTACAGGTGACCGAGCCAAAGAGGGCATTTCTATCAACTGTGGTTTGGTGAGTAGTAGTGAGAATTTCTTTTCTTATTTCTTTTCTTCATTTTTTTAGAACATTTACAAGACCCATACAGTGATGATAACTTGAAGTGTTTTATATTTAGTTAGACTGAGGTGGATTTTAGAAAGTGGTGGGGAGTGGGGGGGATGTGGGAGGGGAGCGTGGGGGATGGGGGGGGGAGGGTGAATTGAGTTGCTAGCCACCCCCCTCTTTTGGAGAGGTACTTCATTGTAATTACAAGTAATTTTTCCCTAGATTAAATAGTTGTGGTATCGCTAGTATTTCTGGTGTAACAGTTTTCAATTAGGTTGCTATTCTCAAATTACAACTGTCACATTTTGGGAGTGTGCCTCATTGATTCTGCAGCCTCAAGGTACCAGCAACTCCCTCTTGAAAAATCCTGGTTCCCCCTAGTTTAGATTTTGAGTACTGATGGCCACTGAAATGCTGAAGTCCTGATATCGTATGAAATTAATTGAAAGGTTGTGTAATGTACATGTTCAAAACTGTCACTCAGTGACACAAGTGAAAATGTAACTTGTTATCTCTGTAGTTATGTCACTGAGTGATAAAGTGATGCATCTTTTGTGATAATCAGAATGTTGCAACAAACAACTAATACTATTATTGCGATAAAAAAGACAATATGTCAATCAACAATTTCCTTAAATTGGTTTTTGCTTGATTAGCTTGCCCTGGGGAATGTCATTAGTGCTCTTGGAGATACAACAAAGAAGGGAAGCCATGTGCCTTACAGAGATTCCAAACTTACCAGATTGTTACAGGATTCCCTGGGAGGAAACAGGTGAGACAGTGTAACTGAGTAATTTATTAATAATTATTAGTATCCATCATGTAGCAGTCTAAAATTATTTCAACTCAAGTTGAAGTGTGTTTTTTTTTCACTTTTTGCTGGCAATCATGTGCAATGTACATGCACATATATATATATCAAGACAATTGCAATATTGTTACACAGGCTTTCCCCCAATTTTTTTAACTGCATAGTGTATAGTACATACAAGTGTTCTGTTCGTGTGGTTGACTGGGAAATGGATTTTAGAAGGTGTTGTGGAGCCAAATGGCATATCCCCCTTTGGAATAGCCCCTCACCTCTTAGTGGTAGGGGGTTGGGGAGAGGTAGTGACAGCAGTTGCATCATGTATCATTTAATAGATAAATTAACTTGCATTTTATGCTTTGTGATTGTGTATCAGTCTTTTGCATAATAACTATGAAAAGTGTAGCAAAAGCTGAGTCTTTTTAACTGTTGTAGCCGTACACTCATGATAGCTTGTGTATCACCATCTGATCGAGACTTCATGGAAACCCTGAACACACTCAAGTATGCTAACCGTGCCAGAAACATAAAGAACAAGGTAAAATCCTGCTGTAAAGTATAAATTCTTTTTGATTTTGTAGTTAGATCTTGAAGAAATACTTTTAACCTAAATTGTTTATTTAACACTGTATTCCTTCTGCTAAATTTAGTTACTTTGGGGCTACTACTTGATTAGTTCCATAAACTATTTACTAGGTATCCCAAACTCCATGCAATCAACCTTGTATTAATACTATTTGTCTTTCTTTATCTCCTTTTCTCTCTGTCTTTAACACTTTATTTTTTAATTGCAATTGTAAATTATTTCTTTTAATGCTGTTTATCATTTTCTCTATGTAAATTGTATAAATTATATATATATGTATTCAATTTTTTCTCTCTGTCACCTCTGTAAAATTAATGTTTGTGAGAATTTAAATTAGAATTGAATTGAATTGAATTATATTTATTACATTGACAGGAGTATTTTATGGGAACATACACCACTTGTAAAATTCATTCAAAACCACATCGGGGTCCTTATTGTACATCTGTATGTCCGTGACTCTTTAGGATGGTGTGAAGAGTGAGGGTGGTGACAAGTTATCAAACTTCGTCAGTATTAATAATTGTTGTTGTTGTGACTGCCATCTTTCTTTGTTTAATCTTGTTTTGTTATTGTTTCCTTTTTTTAAAGGTGGTTGTGAATCAAGATAAAACCAGTAAACAGATGTCTGCTCTAAGAATTGAAATACAGAAACTAACCATGGAGCTAATGGAGTTTAAACAGGTACATGTAATACAGTAACCGTTGGACCCTGCAAATTCAAACATGGTTATTTTAAATGTCAAATTTTTTCAAATTCAAACGTATTTGCCCTTGAGTTTACCCTTTGGTTTTTCATCATTTGCTACCTTAGAACTTGGTTATTTCAAACTCATTGCTATTTCAAACTGATTTCTGTAAACTTCCCTTAGCCCAAAATCAACCCTGTTAATTTTGAACTAATCACTGACAGAGTCGAAAAATAAACATCATCATGACGTCAGAACATAGTTGGAAAACAACATTGGGCTTTTCATTACACATTGATCTTACACTGTAATGGACTTGGTCCTCAGGTGTTCTCTTCTGACCCTTGGTCAATAAAACAATACATTCTATCATGAGATTGCATATTAATTAGTAATTAATTTGTATTTTGAATTCATATTTATGCTGACCCAGTTATTTAGAACCCCTGCTATCTCAAACTATTTTCATTCTTTTCCTCTCAGAGTTTAAAATAGTAGGGTAAAGTTCAACTGTAAAACAAGAGACAGCATTCTATGACAATTCAATTTAGAGAGAGCACTTAAGATATGACATGCAGCAGTTTTAGCTTATTTTGCTATGTCATCTACAGGGAAAACGAATATCTGGAGTAGATGGGGATCAAGTTAGTGATGTCTGTCACGAGAATGCAATGCTAAAAACTGAAAATGACAAGTAAGTGCAACTACGATTCAGTTTCAACTCTGGCACTAGTGAAAAATGCAAAATGATCACTGGCCCCCACTGGGGCTCAAACTCAGATGGCTTGGGGTCATACTTGCTTACCATTACATGTAGGTGGCTACAGCCTTATGAGCGAATAGAAAGGTAATTTTAGGGGGTTTGAGCCCTATCTCCCGTTTCCATAGCGTGAAGTGATTATAGGATCCCCCCCCCCCCCCCCCCCCTCCACCTGAATGAGATGCTACTCTAACCCCCAGCAATGAATTGTCCAGTTCCCATTTGTACTCCTGGGTGGAGAACATTGAGAACTTAATGCAATAACCATGATGACCAGGGTTCAGACCTGAACGGCAATGTTGCAGAGTCCACCCACATTAGGCAGTTGGTCACAGCACCTCCTGTGATAGGTCAACAGTATTGCAACAAAGACCTTGCCTTAACTCCCCTATATACGCATGTTAATAGAGTGGGACATGGTTGCTGTACATGTATGTAGAAGTAAAGAACACTAACATCAATAATATGTTTTCTTTCTTTAGGCTTCGTGTACGTATTAAAGCCCTACAACAAACAATTGATACGCAGTCTGTCAGAATAACAGACCTTATCTCATCTCAAGTGCTTGCATCGATGAATGGTAGGTTGAAAAATACCACTTTTGTTGTTTATTTACACTTGTAAGTTTCAACCTCCATGTCTCAGTGTAATGCAGAGTGAGTCCAGTTCTGTTCAAACACTTAACTTGGACCTTTAAGTTTTGTAAGGGATATTTTACATGTAGGTCATGGTCTCAACCATGCATGAACTTAACAGACACTTTGCAAGACTTGAAATGTTGTCCTATGGGAAATATTTGTGATTACGTCATCTCTGTTCAGGCAAATTGCATGGTGTATTCGGTTTCTTTTATTAATATGTAATTTGTTTTGAAGGTGATGTTGATGGGGGAGTGGAAGATCTCATCCAAAAGTATTTAAAAGAAATTGAGGAGCTCAGGTGAGGAATTTGCTTCTTAATAGTTATGTAACTGCCAAAGGCAAAGTGAGCTCATTTTTCAATATTCAGCTAGAAAATTACAACTTAACATTTGCCAATTTCCAGTGTACATAAGGCAAATAGTCCTTAGCTACATATCATAAAAAAGTATCTTTTTATTTTATAATATTGTAATTTTGAGATGACTTGTCAAGATTTACACCATGTAACACTTAAGTCAAGTGAATCAAAGTCAATCAAAAATAAGTAAATTTTTCGCACAAATTTAGTCTGTACAATGAAGTATATGTACTTGTACGGAACGCTTGCCCAGATTCCTCTGAAAATTCAGTGATACCCACTTGATGGCTTTGGGTAGAGAGAGACACTCAAACTACCAATTTCGTCTTGTTCAAGAACATGTATAACTCATGGACTCTGGCCAGAAATGGAACCATGAGTAAGGTTACAGTGTCCCACCCAACCTCCTCCCCCCCAAGAAAAAAAACACACGCACACACGCAAACCCCCTTAACTCCACCCATTCTTTCCCCACATAACTAATTATTTGTAAAACACTGAATCTTTCTTTTTTTTACCTTCAGGAACAAGCTGACAGAGAGTGAAGCCATGGCAATGGCCATTACGCGCCATGCGACATTGAAGTCTCGTTTGGCTTCACCCTCTGCTCAGGACAACACGACCTCTGTACTGGAGATGGCTAAGATGGATGTGGCTAAACAGAGACAAAAAGCACAGGTGGTATTACGAAATCCTTCTCTGTCCAAAGTCAAATGTGTTAGACCTGTTAAGCCTCGCGGAGGCAGCCTTCATTCAGCTATGAATGGAGTTAAACCTTCTAACATCCCTGTTAACTCAACTCGACCTCAGACTAAGTCTTTTCTTCAGACAAATGGTGGCAGGCTTAAACTTGTAACTCCGCGACTTCCTTGGAATACAGGCAATATTCAATCTAGGACAGATTCTGGGCTTTATAGTAGGTCAGCTCAGCGTGCCAGTGCTGTCGTTATAAAAGAGCCATGCCCTAAGCCTCGAAAACCTAGCAGTTTTTTAACTCCAGCAGACCGCGATAAACCGTTTAATAACTTGACATCTAACTTTGCAAACGGTGTGACGGCTAATGTTGTGTTGCGAAGACCCAAACAGAAATCTACTAATTCTGAAGTCACGGCTGTTAAGAGGAGGTCTCGCAGTCTAGAATCTCTGATTGGAAATAGTGACTCGATGGACAGGTACGTTACACCAACGCAGTGCTTCAAATGCAGGAAAGATCTGAGTCGTGTTTTTGACTCGAGTGCATCTAGCAGGTGTTCGGATGCTTACAGCTCTGCAAGTGATCTTAATTGTTCATTACCAGAACTTCACTATGACCAGAATAACAACATTATCCAACCTGTAGCAAATCAACCGATGTCGATTTCAAGAACAGAGGTGCTGAAAGCTGAAAAATTAGTTCAGCACCCACCGCCGGTAGATATTGTGTCAGACACAGAGTGTTACAAATATCACTTTGAAAGCGACAGCCAGACAGAAAGTGATTATGGTGCAGCTGTTGCCTCCGATAGCGAAGTCTACAGGTACAAGTCTAAAATAAAAGACAGAAGGAACTTGCATTTAGATTCTCCCATTCCCCATCTCTTGCGGGAACACAGAACTGAGTCAGCCGGCAGTATAAGGGAACGCAAGATTCAACTCGAAGAAAACCTGGACTCGTTACTTGATTCAATGGCCTTTGCATTAGAAAATTATGAATCTCCAGGTAAGGCCAGTGAGTCAACTGGTAAAAATGGTGGCTGCCCTCCAGGGGACCTGTATTCACCTCCTGCTTTTTTCAGGCCAATATTCGAGGTCAAGATTTAAAGGTGTGGATGGAATACTCAACCCTTATAGTTGACCCAGCCATAAAAATTCTGCATAGTAATAGCTGAAATTTCTGTTAGTGTGAAGTAAGTTTTGCATCAGGGAATCATCCCTCAGTATTTATGGTTTATCTGAGGAGAAATAAAGGGGTGGCAAAAAGTAATTTTATGACTTTGTGATATGATGAGGCTAACATCTTCTTTGTGAGTCTGCGACTTTACTGACCTATGAAAATAAAGATTATGAGACAGAATTGTGAAGACAAATTGAGACTGTGAGACCGGTAAAGGTTGACTAAAATTCTGAAAGATCTGTATTTTTTTAAGGATTATTTTGCCACCCCTAAGTTAGCTATTCTTCAGTCTTGCAAAACTTAGGCATAATGCGTAGCTACATTAAGTGCATGCGTAAATTTCTAATCAACATTACTGTATGAATCTGGAAAATTAAATTTTCACATACGTGTGTACACAGGAAGGTAGGAGAGAGGCATTCTACATAGTTAAATATTGACATCATCATTAGAATCCCATACTCTTGAAGAAAAGTAGCCAAAAAAATTAAATGAATTAAAATATGTCTGTATGTGATGTTGCTATTTTAAACCATTATTAAAAATTGAATGAGTGCTTCAGAGCCACAGAACATTTGAAATTATTGGGAATGAATTAATGAAAAAGAGAGTGAATCTCTCTTTTTTGAGGCATTGCTGAAATAAAGTTCCCAGTGAAATTTCTCTCAACAATTTTGCCATTGTATGAGAATATTGCTTTTCTCTGAGAAAATTTATTATAATTATAAGGACTGATATCAATTGATGGTCTGTATTTCAACTTGAAATAATTATAACCTAACCTGTAAATAAATAAATAGGTATGAAGATAAAGTAACAATATTTATTGACCTGAATTATTTAATAAATTAAAAAGTAATATCAAGAAATTTAGTCCAAACAGGCTATTAATTTTTTTTTTAATTAGGAAAGAAATAGCTTTGTCCGGAATTTTCTGTGTGAAAATAAAACAATTATGCAACAAATAATTTAGACTGTAGACAAAGTTAATAATAAAATGCCTTTCAGGTTGCTCATGGCACTAACATATTTATGAAGAAGATAAAGGGCTTCCTTTTTATTTTAGTATTTGGAGGCATTCCATTTGAAAAACTGTGCAATATAATCATTTATAATTTTCTTTAAACTAATAGTCTGTCTACTTAAAAAATTTACTTGGTAACTTATGAGACATGTAGCCTTTTAAGTCCTATTTCTAGATCAGTAAGAAGTAATCAAGTTTGTGAATTCTTCCAATCTGCTTGAGAATAATTATAATAGTAACCATGAGTGTAACCTTTTAATTTGACTCTCTTTATCTCAATCTTGCAAGCTAGTACACTGAAGCATTAACAGTGAATAACATAAAGACTTTATGAACTCCATACCAGGCTCTATGAACTGCATAAAGGCTTTCTATTGGTCTTTTAACAACTTTTAAAAAAAAATAAAATATATTTGAAACTATAACTTCTGTGTGTTCTCTCTTCATGCTCTACAACTTCTGATGCATTTTTACTGATCAGTTTTATTTGCTGATTTTTGAGTTGCTTTGTGCTGTTTCAATTTCTGCCACCCATTCCATGTTTGCTTTTTTGTTTTCTGAGCATGCAAGCCATTCACAATACTTTCTTTTTCCTCTCCACTATTTTCCTTAAACATTTCGTTCCATGTTATGTTCCATTTACAAGTGTTCTTTTCAACTTTGCCATTATTAATTTGTCAACCAGTGTTGCGTGGTTTCTTTTCCAATCTTTTTGTTTGCTTAATTGTTTGTTGGCTGTCAAAGCTACACAGGGCCTCCACCATTTCCAGTGGCTAGAAACACAGGGTCCCATTCATGACAGGCAGCTGGCTACACAGCTTCCCCATCCATCATCAGTTGCTGGCCACACAGGGTACCATTCATTGCCATCAGGGGCTCGACAGACAGGGTTCCCTTTCACTGCCAGTGGCTAGCTACAATGATTTTCCATTTATCAATTATCCCATCATCACCAGTGACTAGCTTCACAGGGTTCCATTCCTTACCAGTGGCTAGCTTCACAGGGTTCCATTCCTTACCAGTGGCTAGCTTTGCAGGGTTCCCATTCATTACCAGTGGCTAGCTTCACAGGGTCCCATTCATTACCAGGAGCAAGCTATGAGGGGTTCTCATTCATTACCAGTGGCCAGCTCCACATGGTTCCCATTCATTACCAGTGGCCAGCTTCACATGGTTCCCATTCATTACCAGTGGCCAGCTTCACATGGTTCCCATTCATTACCAGTGGCCAGCTATACAGGGTTCGCATTCATTGCCAGTGGCAAGCTATGTGGGGTTCCCATTCATTGCCAGTGGTAACCTATGTGAAGTTCCCATTCATTGCCGGTGGCTAGCTATGTAGGGTTCCCATTCATTGCCAGTTGCTAGCTACATTTATATAGGGTATGATCTCTCTCTATACATATATCATCTCTCTCTCTATACATAAATGATCTCTCTCTCTCTCTTGTCAAATGCCAAACCGGCCAGTACATGCCGGTACATCAATGAAGGGGAGCTGTATTTGCAGGCTAGATTACTACAGTGGAACTTCCATGCAGGGGGCACCTTCAGGACAAGTGTCCCCTGAATAGAGGTGTCTTCTTCAATAGGGGTAACTGATACAAATATCATGTATCAAAAGTTTTTTGAATGAAGCTGTCCCCTGAAGAGAGGTGTCCTAACTTTAGGAGAGGTTTCACTTAGACTGCTGGCAGCCATTGTTCTCTCTTAGGATCCCTTAGACGAGTGTTTAGTGATCGCAAACACAAAAGGGCAATATGGTCGAGTAGGGAATGGGGAGCCCATGTCTTGTCCTTATGTGTCTTTAGGCTATTAAAGCATCTCACTTCAAAATCCCTGCTGAATTTTGAGAGAAAACAGACTGCCAGCAGTCTAGGTTTCACTGTATCTACTATGGCTGTTAGAATGGTTTTATAGTATTACACAAATTGTAGCTTTCAAATGGTATATTGTGTATGTGGTCTTTGGATCTATAATTACCAGTGTTCCCCACAGGAGTTAAATCAGGGAATAAGCAGGACTTTATGGTGTAAGGGGAATCTCTATACTGTGAGATATAGGATAGCCCCTTGACACCAGAATAATGGACTTTCTCATATAGTATTGTTGCACTTTGCTATTTTCTCTCCCCTTGCACTGACTCATTCATTTAGTTAAGAATCTGGTGAATAGTGGAGATCAATGAAACATACAATGGATATTATACTTGTTCACCCTCGAGCTTCCTCCCTGCAAATTAAACAAATGTGGCATGCTTTGGGCAGAAATAATTTAGAAGTTTCTATGTGAAACAAAATATGAGCAGAGTGACACCTTTCTTTGGGAAAAATGAGGGTGTGATTTTTGAAGTCATTTGTGTCATTGTGTCTAGCGGGTTTAGCTGCATTGTTGCAATGTAGTTATTATGTCATGAGCATGTCTCTCTGTTTGTCTGTCTGTCTTTCTGTCTACATTTCTGTATGATTGTGATTGTCCATCTATGTCTGTGTGTGTCCATCCATCTGTCTGTCTGTGTCTGTCTTTCTGCCTTCCTGTCTACCTGTCAATCATATCCATTCGTCTTTCACCATGGTCCTGTGGCAGTCACTGTGTAACCCAGGCATACTTTGTCTCTGATCTCTGTCTTGGATGTCTACTCTCTGTGCTGTGTCTCTACTGTCACTAATGTCCACTCAGATGTTTTTAATTTTGATACATTCATCGCTTGAGAACATTCGTCTACTAAATATAGCTTAATATCAAATTAACTGTGATGATTCTTCAGTTTATTTCTTCACGTGTCATGGAACACAAAGCAGTGGTCATCACATAGCTGATCTTCTTTTCTCTCTCTGCTGCCATTATCTTCATTAATCAAGCTGTACTTGGTAAGGTCTTGCATGCTTGTGTCTGTCTTCTCTTATAATTCATGAAATGGTTCTACTTAACCTGTCCAGATTTAACGCTTAGTACATTAAAGTTAAATACTTATCCTCTTTGAAAAATCTGTACTGACCATGAAATGTTTAAGTTTTATATCAAATGGCCTTTACTTTTAACATAAAATTTGGTGAATTGCTTGGCTTGCTCAACTTGATCAGTTAAATTCAAGTGAAGCATTAGCACGAGAGTTATGGTTTGCAATGTCCTGATATTATTGAATAACTTCAATTACATTTTACAATTTCTGGAAATGTTTTGTCGGCTAATTAAAATCAGAATTACTTGTTTTGTTTTAAATGTGCATTTAATAGTCCTGCTAATTTTCTTAGTGATATTCGTTAAAGATTGTAACATGAATTAAAATAAACTTCTATAGTTGTCAATCTGTAAAAGTAATTTGTGGTTCTGCAAACTCTTTTGTAAGCTGAAAAAGTTGGTCAATTATTTCTTTTATCCAATGTTTCACTGAAGAAAAGTAATTATGGACTTGGTATTTATAATACCTGTAACCTTAAAGAGATTTTCGACGAGTAGAAAATCCTGCTCTTGTCAATACAGGAATGCATTTATACATTTCGCCGGTAAAAGGTAAAAAGCTGTGAAAATTATTAAACGTTTTCGATCTGTTTGATCATCATCATAATTCTAACAGCTTTTTCCTTAAAGTTTTATAGGGGTGCATTTGATAGCTGCATTATAAAGTTCTCATAGGGAAAACAGATGTAGACCCAGTAGAGTACCTCGATGGTGTCAGATGTCACTCTTGGCTTGTTAGTGTAATCACTGCATTTGTACATGTATACCGATCTATATCTAAGTATATTTTGTACAAAATATTTTGTACTTATGCCATTCCCAAGATGAGGAATTCTACTCTAAAGTTCACCTGAAAAACCGAAACTGCCATCACTGGTGAAATTCATTGTTGTTGTTGTTGTTTATGTTATTAACCAATGTTTAGCCATCTGTGGGCTTTCTTTTCCCTTAGCCTTTTATAGTGGACAGTGTTTTGTCTTTTCTTTCTGGTAAATTGTTACATTTGTTCATGGTGGTTTATTTTTGTTGTCCTTCAGAAATTGAATCATGAAGGTGAGGAGACAAAGGATCAGCCATGGGGTGAGCGTAGCAGTGATGAGAGTAGCACAGAGGAAGAAGATGAAGTAAGAACTAAGTGGATTACACATAAAATATCAATAGTAAAATTAGTGTTAATAATTAATTTTACAATAAAAAGAAACGGTAAAAGTTTGCGACGTTTCGACCGCTCTTCGGTCATTATCAAGCAAGATGTAAGAAGTAAAATTTGCATAGATATATGTAGCTACAAAGAGGTAAGAATGTGTGAAAATTATTAATGAAGTAAAAATATGTAAAAAGTATGTAAAAGAATTTACAAAGTAGTGCTTAAAAACAATAAAAAACATGTAAAACTAATTAATAAAAAAAATTATTTAAAAACTTTTGCACGAATAGAGTCAGATTGTACATTGAGACTTGGTCTCAGTTCATGAATAAAAAACATTTCAAAAATAA
>Ga0126339_10003350_pt1 | contig 11643 bp, 6 predicted proteins | sample OrbTmetagenome_2_FD_92532 | JGI IMG/M metagenome (GOLD analysis project Ga0126339, IMG submission 92532) | Coral microbial communities from Petempiche,Puerto Morelos, Mexico - Orbicella T R C metagenome | ecosystem: Host-associated > Invertebrates > Cnidaria > Coral | place: Petempiche,Puerto...
AGCTAAGCAAGCTAAGCAACCTGGTGGTTTGTCAATGACAGACACAGATCAGCTTACTTGCGATGAAAGGCTGGGTTCAGTATGACACGCCTTTTCTTCCAGGACTCATTGTCCACATTGGTAACCAATCCTGTGCCAAGAAATCTATAACAGACAAAATTTATGAAACCTTCAATGTATTAGAAGTGTGCTTGAATTATGTAGTACTAATATTATATTACACTCAGTAACATGTTACCTCAGCTAATGAAATTAACCCATTGACACCTGTGCCGGCCGTAACCAGCTGTGACAAGCATTGGCCTGTGATCATCACCTTTGACAACCCCATTCCCAGGCTCTCTCTCCTCTGCCTCCCTTGTTCGCTGGGAGAAAGATACTGGTTGCGGCTGGTCACGTGTCATGTTGCAAATGCCTAGATTGGAGATGGCTCATATCCAGGCTGAAAATGTCCACAAAATGCATTTTTGCCAAAAAGCTCCAGGTGGCAATGGGTTAATGGCCCTGCAAAGCAGAACGTTTTAAAATAATATACCTCTGCCCAAAGAGACGGGCCAGCACTTCATAAGACACCTCTTCTTTTGGCAGATTCTTGACTATGTAGATGTCCTTAAAAAGAAAACAAAATTATTATTGTTTACAAACAGGAAGCTAGTTAAAGGATTAATCATGATTGAGTTTGTTGGCGATCTGCCATTAACAAGAATACAGGTAAAGTATATGCTAGAGACTGAAGAAGGAGAAAAGCAGAAGACAACAAAATTAAGATGACTAATTAGACCAGGCAAAGAAGATTATGGACAGGAAAAAGAAAAGTATATTTTGGATGGAACAGCAGGGATGAGTAAGTAAATGTACCAACAGCCGATCAGGGGTCAGCCATACAATGGTGATGATGACGATGACAATGACCATGAAGATGATGATGATGATGATGATGATGATGATGATGACGCCTTTGTTCATTGACAAAGACCTTTAAAGGGGCACAGCATGGAAGTGTTCAATATCAAACTCTAGGTGCTCAACTGAAGGGGCACAGTGGATATGCCACCTTCTCTCCCACAGAAGTTGTTTTCCGATTTGTGTAAAGAGGGTCCACCGTGTGTCAGACTGACAATTTCAGTACTTAGCTGTTCATTTATCCCTTGTGTGAAAAACCAAGCTTAAGGGGGCCGTGCACTCAATACACCCCTCCCTCCCCAAGATCTTGTACATTGTGATGGTATGTATTTGTTGGACTTCTGAGGGTTAAGAGTCACCTGAACCGATAAAAAGATGCTTTTTAAAACAATGATCGTAATTAACATGAACTAAGAAAATTAAAATGAGTGTTTCAAACCTTAACCATCTCTGAATCAGCAACCAGCAGAACAGGTACGTGCCAGAACCAGACAACAAGGATCTTACCATATTCAATATGCCTGGGAAAGAAAGTGATGGTTTATATAATTAAACTTTAGTGCACTTTTCATCTTTTGATATTAAGAAACACTCCTGAGATTTTTAAAAGCCAAATTAAGTAAAGCTCTTGCTCACATGACTCCATTTTCTCTTTCTAGTTTTATAGTTTTGATTGAGACTACATATATCAAATCAATTTACTTTTATTATTTTGATACCAAAGACTGTGTTGGACCACATTTCAAAACACCTCAAAGTTTGTCAAAAATACTTTGCTACATGCCATATTTTCATCTCTCTTTTTGGTGTTTGGAAATGTAATCAAACATGATCTTTCATGTTTGATATGTGTTTCATATTGCCCTGTAGAGATTGAAAAATCTCAATGTAATTATCAGGAACATTAAGTTATTACTAACAGCCCACATGGAATCTTGGCTTAAGTACCACACACAATAATCGAGGTCCTGACTCAAGCAAACACAAATTAAAAATCTGACCTAATTGATAAATGAAATAGAAATGAATCAGTTTACCATTCCAAAAACTTTTGATCAGTAGGAAATCCTGTATGACGCATTGCAGTTATCTCATCTGCATGACCCTTGAAAAAACTTACAAACAAGAACTCATAATTAATTAGTCAGTATGCATGAATCATGCGTGAACAACACACCATTCTGAGCTTGTCAGACATAAAAATTTAACTGAAACTTCAGAAAGATAATTAGTAACATAAACTCAGGGCAAACTACTTGCAAAATAAAGCTGCAATTAACCTGAAAGAACAAAGCCAAGAAAATGACTGCACCCTCAACATTTGTTATGCAAAATGCTGAATGCTGAATGTCAAAATGCCCAACATGAACCATTATCCAGCCCACAAACATACCTTAATCACTGACCCTAACTCTGTCAGTAATATAAAATTCTGATTCTCAAACATTCCCAAGAATTCCAAGTCCTGTCTTCAAGCTCAGAAGCCTTCAGATTGAGCATTCTCAGAAATTCTCTAAAATTCCCAACAATTCCTAGAAATTCCCAGTAATTCTACGTAGCATTTTTGCAATTCCCAGATATTCCGCAAAATTCCAAGGTTGTGCATTTCCTCTAATTTGCATGTCTTGGAAATTTTTAGAATTCCTAGGAATTCCAAGTTCACTGGGAATTTAGTTCACAAGGGTAACCATATCATAGGTAACCTGGGTTGGTTTGCCTTTAAAGGCTAAATTAAATGTAAGTGTTAGCTAAGGATTAAAGTTATTACAGGGATCTGATACTGGTGCTCTGCATTCAGCAGAGCATTTTAGTATTTTAGTATTCTACATTTTAATATTCTACATTCTGTGTTCATGACCAGCTTTAGGCATTTTTATACCCTTGCCACCATTTTTAAAAACACCAGTAATACGAACCTCATACCCAGAGTCTCTCTCCTCCTCACCCCGTACAGTGAGAGACACTGGTAACAAGGCTGCACTAGTTGAGGACTACTTCTGAGCTACATGGGGATCATGGGAGCTAAGGCCTGACTGGGTTTTGTTTTGTCAGTGTAATTGGCACAAATTTACATACATGCATCCACAGACACTTCCATCAAAATCCTCTCTGATTTGCTACTAGCTGACAGTACTTCTGTAAAACTACAACTATGAACATTTAACATAAAACACTCTGTAAAGAGGGTCCAACAAGCTTTGGCAGGATGTGGTATGAAAGAGAAAATGGAGGTAGGATGTTGGATGACAGAAATTCTAATGGTGGTTTGCAGGATAAAATACTTTGGCAGGTGCAGAATTTGCTTATTCAGACAGTGGGGCATGGGATGCGGAATGAAAAACAGAAAATTAAAACATTAAAACGTGGGGAACTGAAATTCTAAGCAAGCAAGATCCAGATAAACAGTGTGTGTGGGGTGGGCCAGGCGTGGTGGAATTCAGCCAAAAATAGAGGTGGGATATTGAAGTAGCCTATGTAATGTTCAACCCTCTATAAAGATGACCCATTGCACAGGGGTAAATGATAACTTACAATATGATGAAAATAGTATAGCGAGGGCACATCCCTTCACCACCCCTCATTCCTCTGATATGAATGCCTTCCGCATCTCCCATTCTGTTATCGCGAAATTCGTTGTGAACAAATGCACCTTCCCCTGTTGGAACCACGCCCAGGCCCGTAGCTTTACGGGTCTTAATTCTACGAGGTAGTTTTTTCTATAATTTGCAAACAGCTTCGTATGGAACGAATGATCATTACCCTAAAGAAACACTACCGTTAAAAGAAATCCCTCTTTCTCTATCACCATAGAAAAGAAGCCAATCAACAGCTATATTATTAAAAAAAAACTCAGATATCAAGCGGAACGTATAATGTAAACATTTAGCCCGTATGTGTACCTGGCCATCGGCGGACTTGGGATGTGGGCAAATTTACGTCTTACGTTCGTCAAATACACCGCAAAACCAAGTAGAAGAACTAGCGATAGCACGATTAAGGCACCAGTCACGTACAAAAACACGTTAAACATCGTGCAAGATGATTATTTCTACCTGAATGTAGAAACTGCAAGCTTCCAATGCTGAATTGTTTACTTTGGTCAAACTCTTGCAAGGAGACTTCGAGAAAGGCTGGGTTCAAGCTACTCAACTTGGGAACGAGGTTGTTGTAAACTAGCTCGTGACGCAACCTAAAATTTTCTCGCCAAAGATTGCGTGATGAGTCACAGGAACCGTTTGCCTACTCAAAAAACTTGTCAAATTTTAATTTTTGAGCTTAGAGTAATTGCTGATTTTTAAGAACATGCCCATGAACATACCCCATACTTTCCTACCCGAGATTAATTTTTTCCGACTTGCTTCGTAACGGGAAAGAATGGAACTTATAAGGCAGCCTCGTCACCGTTGTCGCTCTTCTTCGAGTTTCCCTGACATTTCCAAGAAGTCCTGGATATCAAACAATTCCCTCTGTTTTATTTTTTACGTTAAGTTCCTCCTTATGGGGATCGAGGAATGGCGCACTCCCCTCTTTTTCCGTGTAAAAAGAAATAAAGCAAAAGGAGATAAAAGAGGCTCTGCTCGCAGGCTGGGAATGGCGCTCACCAGAAGTTAGAATCGAACAGTCAGACAAGGTTGACATCATGCAATTTTATTGCCATGAAACAACAACAACAACAAATAACACAGATAACACTTTAATTTAGTGTTTTAAAAATTCACACAGCTCATATAACAAAGAGCTAATACTTAATAAGTCATTTTACAACACAAATTTGCGTCCAAGCATTTAAAAGAACGATGCTCTTCAAGCACAACAGATTTTTTGTTTCCAAGCTGGGAATACTCGGCAATTTCTTCCGAAAATGTTTTGGCCATAGGGCAATTTGCTATACTGCAAAGGTACTCAAAACGGAGCATTTCATTCTCTAATAAATATATGTATATTTTAAATTTTTACGCTTTTAAAATTTATGCAACAATTTTAACTTACACAACAGGTGTGACACTCAATAGATAACTTAACGAGTTACCTACCCGCTGTAGCAACGAACTCTCTTGTAACGATCAATATCGTTGCGTGACTCAACTCATGATTGAATGTTAATTCTTAAGCACTTATCTTTATCTATCTTAAGCCGTGTTTTGCCTGGAACAACAATTTAAATTGCAACTAGTCTTAATCCAGTTCGGGCTTTATCTTAGTCACACAACGCTACGCTACACTATTAGAAGACAGCGCTTTTGCGTGACGAAAAACGTAGCGTTGCGTTTCCCACTGTTCTCGTAGAACAAATAATAGTTTTATTTTTTATTTAAAATGTTGACCAACGGGCCTTATTTTTGTGTAGCGAAAGCTTTATACTTAGCAAAGAAACAATGCTGAAACTTCTACAATCAGTTCAAAAGTCGTAAAAATAAATTTTTGGGCAGCGAGTGTAAAAAATAAATTCAGTCACCCTAGACTTAACAAAGAAACGAAAATCTTATTATCACTGTTTTAGTTAGGGTCGTCTAGTGATAAAATTTGTATGTCAGGTGCAGATCTCGCCATGTGCCTTGAAAACCGGGTGTTACTTCGCGGAGAACTTTGCGATGCAACCTGCTGAGCAGAGAACTTTCGATTGTCAGTAAGACTAGGGCTACTGCTGGGCCGGTCTGGACTGCCTCGATCCCATGAAAACGTAGATTGAGGACTAAGTCCGCTATGAGGTAACTTCTGCGGGCTCGGTAACGGACCTGATCGGAAGAAAAAACAACAACAAAGCTGAATATGACTACAATACCAAGAGGCTTAGTACTTGATTCTAGGTTTTTCTTGATTTTATTAATCCCCTCTTATTCTACATTTCAAGAGTTGTTTTTGTTTTTTAACAAAATTCAAAGGTAATGAAAACTGAAAAAGTCGTTGACTATTTTAAGTTTGACTTCTATCTGGGCGCGGTGGTTAACGCGAAGAAAATATTACACCTGTACTGAGCTACAAGCTAGAACGCAAGCAATAACCATTTTGGTCCCGCCAAACAAAAAATCAGTTCCTTTGACATTTTTTCTACTGTTCAGAATTACCGGGGGGGGGGGTACTTTGAGAATTTCTGGGTGGGGATGTGCCGCTAGGACCCTGGAACCCCTAGTCTATACCAGAGCTAGTTCAGCTGAATTTTGCTACCCTATACTAGAGTAAACTCCCCAAATCCCCCCAATCTATCGACAGTGTTGAGGCTGATTTGCGTAAATTTAAGCTTGCCGGTTTGATTTTTTTTATATATTTTTGAGTGGCAATTTCTGGTTTCCTTGGTCTAGATAAAATCTTCAACCAACTAGTCAGTTTTGTGAAAAATGATACCCTATTCTAGAACCAAACGCTCTGATTTATATACCCTATCCTAGAGTAAACTGCTTGAAAACCATACCCTTCACAGCGGCACACACCTATATAGCCCATATACGGCAGTGCCCCCCCCCCCCGGGAGAATTACAGAGATTAAGCACCGCGTTACACAGCAAACGGCAGATTGCTGCTGATCCTGTTGACTTTTTCGCGAATCATTGCCAAACTCCGCAAAAATAGACTCGCCGGCAACAAATTCCAAGCCCTGGGAACGAGAATGAGAGTAATAAAAAGGCAATGAGATCAGTAGCTAATAGTGTGAAAAAATGCGCCTACCTTTTGAAGATAGAGGTGGACGAGTAAGTTTAGGAGCTGGTGTTTTGATAGAAAGTTTCTTCGGTGAGTGAGTCAGACCAGGCTCACGAGCAACTGAAGGAAAGCAAACAACAGACAATTAAAATAGAATTCCGCAGTTAGAAAAACTTCTTTCCCGTCGTGGGTAGGTTGTGGCGATGACACAACAAATGAAAATAGATATAGTGCAGTGCATTTTCTTTGATTAATAATGGTAATAGGACTGAGTGGAGTCCAACTCGGTCTGTAATCATAGGAGTCATTAACAGAATTGGACGACCGCGAAGCGGGATTCCGATTTGTTAAGCACGAGTATGATTATACAGACTGAAATGGGCCACACGATGTCCTGTTACCAATTAATCATAACCATTACAATTTCCTACAAAAATAAAATTTTCATTTGAAAAAGAGCTTTTAATAGTCATTTTCAAATATCATTATTAAAAATGTGGAGATCGATAGCTTGCAAAATGGTTGCTAAGTTTCTGTCAAAACAGTCACCGGAGACTAAACCTCCACAATTTTACAAAGTCAATCTCTTGAATTGGTTACTATAGTGATTGTAATCAATGTTGTGATTGGTGGATTTAGTTGAGAGGACTTAAAATGATTGGCTCATGTAACTGTCCGATTACAGGTGTCTGATTTATTGCCAACTATCTGATGACACTGTCCGATTACAACTTTCAAGATTAATTAGAGCAAAATACAACAGTTTATGCACCAATCCCTTTTGAGAAAATTGTAATTGTTATGATAAGCTGCGGTATTTTCAATGTCTGCAGGCAGTAGTCTCAAGTTTTCAGCCCTCCTCTTTTGTTTGTTTTACAAAAACGTCCTGATTTCTGCTTAGTAAGGGTTGATTGTCGAGATTCATTCATTGGAATGATCACAGAATAGTCGCTACAAGCTAGTTCTTCTCGGCCAATCAACACTCGAAGCAAAATCGTGGAGCAGCTTTCTCACACAAGGAGGATTCCCGCGCTTTCCGCCAGTTTAATGTGTCTCGTTTTCCAACATTATACGCCGGTCTCCTACTGTTTCCCGTGGTTTTCGTATTTGTTGTGCTTTCCACCGATCACGGGTGGTTGCTTTTCCCGCACCGCGCTTTTCACCGGTTACACTTGTTTCACTTTCCCGCACTTTCCACTGCACCTGGTTGTTTCTCCGCACTTTGAGACAGTTGCTCTTCCCGCACTTTAAAACGGTTACATGTGGTCGTTTTTCCCGCGCTTTTTCCAAGTTTATATCCATGTTTCGTTTCCTCGCGCTTCCTACCAGCAACGAACGTTTCCAAGTTTTCATTGTTTAATGAGGCTATTTGCAACCGCACTGAAGGGCTCTATGGCTGTTTTAGAGTTAAGTCTAAGAGATCATTACAAATTGCTTTAAACTTTAAGTACAGTACCACTCGTTCTCCCAGTAATGCCTGTTGAAAGCACCGCCCTGCTGAAATTATGTTCTACCGGATCTGAAATGTCAATCAAACAAAGGTTTTGTTGATTATTATACCCCAATTGACATTTCTTTACCATAAGAATAACAATACTATTACACAAGCACATCTACGTTTAACCATTGTGAGAAAAGAAAACACCTCACTAGTAATAGTGGAAAGCAAGTTGGTGAGGTGCGACTCGCGCGGCGAATTCGCTCCCGATTATTATTCAGGCGCCCGCTATGGAGACTGTCTTAATTAAGGGAAACACGTCGGCTTATTGTTAGCGCGCTGGGGTCTAGATCAAACGGGAACCCTGGAGCCCTTGCGACGTGTTCTTAGGCAAGACACTAGACGGGTAACCCTGCGATGGACCCTAACGAGAAAAACTTGACGAAAGATGGGGAAGCTACAACGCAAACCGTCTGTGAAGCAATGGGCAAAAATTAAACAGGCTGCTATTTAACTTAACACGAGAATTTTATACATGCAAGTGTAATTGTGAAGAACCATCAGATTCCGAATATTTCCCTTAGTAAGCTAATTTTTCTTCAAAGGTGTTTGGATCGATCACTTATCATTTATGTCCAGGATTCCACACTAATGAGACAAACTAGATGCATGCTCTTTATGAGAAGCAACCCAAAGTGTCATTTTCATATTACTTCATATTTGACAGAATTATAAGTGTGTTTTGGTGCCTTTTTACGAATGAGGACACTTTGTGATGCTTATTATAAGCAGCATGCATCTCATTAGCGTGCAATCCTGGACATCAACCTCGTTCCCAGGACTTTTCCTGGGAACGAGGTTGCCTAAACAAATCTCTCGCTTATTGGAGGAAGGGAAGGGGGAGGAGGGGTTACTACAGAGTCGAAAGAAATTTTGCGATTAAAAAAGGGCAGAGTGTATTTTGAGTGCGAGATATTTAAGGAAAGCACAGGGGCCGAAACTCTCTTGACAGTTTTCTCCCCTCGATCATTCTGGCATGATTGAAGCTACTAAGGGTTAAGGCCTCAGTCAGCATTAAACTGGGTCCGGGAGGGACGGGGAGTTGATTCTAATTAACTGGCGGACCTTAAAGCTTATGGCACCCGACGTAATATGAACAAAAGTACCTTTTAATTCTCTTAATTACCTGGGTTTGAACTTGGTTTTCGGTCTATTATGCTAGTGCGTTCGTCTGGGTTATCGGCTTTGCGTGACAAGTCTTCTATGGGAGTTGTGACAAGAATCACTCCAGGTGGAATAGAGAGATCGTCTTCATCCGATTCGGAATCCAGTTGATCTGCTTCTATGTGATTTAGCTGGGAGTCGCGTGGCTTTTGCTCTGGAGTTGCGCGCGAATATGAAGAAGAAATGGCCAGTGGAGGAGCAGCCGGCGCATCGCCCTGGTAAAAACAAGTTAATAAAGTGACAGTCAACAAACTTACAAAGTGCTTGCATGGAGTAACGGAGTGGAGTTGAAGTGTTAATTATCGTGATGCGAAAACAGAGAGCGCTGCTGTGAAAGAATTTTCGCAATCTTCAATCTTCTTTCTGCACCTGTCACGCCAGCCTTCCACGTGTAGGCAGACCTGTTTTTTGACTCATCACACACTTCCAAAAGAATACCTACGTAACTGAGTTTATAACTGTCACGCAGACCAACGGAGCGACAAAATTCACAGACAGATGTGTGAAACAAAGACTACTCCGTGCTTTGCAGCTTATCTGAATTAGTATTTGAAAGGCAATTGAAACCTGTGTAGCTCGACACAAATTTGACTCACACTATTTCACTTTGGTTTTCGTACAGACATTACAGTATCTCGCGCTAAGGTAAATAATCTTGCAGATACTTGAGGGAAAAACACTAGTCAATCATGTTACGAGGAACCAACCTTCACTGCCAACTCGATAAGGTACATCCATTGATGCCGCTTCAAATTTGTCTCGCACTAGAAGGGAAGGGGAGAAACATTACACCCTGATAGAAATATAATCGAATTTCCTAAGTCAATACTTAAATTGTTCCTTAAGGCACAGAACACAAATTGACGCAATAAAAACAAACTGTTGGGTAAAGCATCTTTTCAAACTTCGCGTTCCGCCATTTTTGATCGAGAGGACATTTTGGTTGAAAACACGTCAGCTTTCTTACTCATCATTTAAAAAATTGCTTTCAAAAACATTTCAGACTACAACCTGCCGCCCTTTTGTCTCAGTCGTCGATGATGTAGCCTACGATACAGGCGTTCTTATGACCCGTCACACACAACTCCCTAAAGAACGTGGGGGAGGAAAGATTGCGTGACTTCCCTTGTATAAGGCTATCGATGGTGACGCGAAAGAACGCGCGAGAGGGAAAAAAGACGTCCGAACGCGAGAACTCGCGCGGTTACTTTTCCTCTACAGCCATTTCTCTCATCACGTTCGACGGTCTTAGAAAAAAAGAGGGGTCGCTCGTACTCTACGAAAGTTTCCAAATGGAAGTTACCAGACGTTACATCTTTCGGTGTGTAGTCCCTGAGTGCGTGTGTTCTGATTGCTTAAATATGATCGGGAGACTTTCGCCCATGTCTCTATAAACTCGGCGTTACCTTAAACAGATGAGTGCCTCGGTCAGTGCTGACATAAAACGGAAAGCTGTAGTTTCCTCTCCTGGCTATGTTACACTTCGTGCTCGATGTTAACTCGATGGATCCTCTAAACTATAAAATAGATTTTAAAAAAATGAATTACAGTAGAACGTCTATAGGGAGGTTGGATAGATAGACGCTCTCGTAAGGGAGTCCCCCAGGGTTTCTCCCTCCGAACTCGGCTTACTCGGCAAGTCTTCATTCAAAGATAAAAATAAGAAAGATAGAAATAACCTTACGTTATCACGGTTAGTTGTTGCTCGATCCCTGTAAAATAGCATCCATACCCCTCGGATTACGACCCAATACTGCATCCACTGAAGGGAAAAAGAGCAGATAAATATACATTTCATTGAAGGACACCTAAGAATAGTAGTTTGGTAAGATAGAAAAACCGCATAGAGACAGTAATAAATTATAAAGGAAGAAGAATGTGGAGAAGATTGACACGGATTTTGTACAAATGGTGAACTTCAAAAATTTAGGCTAAACTTTTCAAGATGCGAAACCGTGACCAAGCTCCTTTAATTTTGGCGCGAAATTACAGCGTGAAATCACAAAAGTGAAATCACAAAATCGCCATGGCAACGTGTGGGGCAAAATAGTCAAAAACCCACGATTGTTTGGTATACTACTGAAATTAAGAAACAATTTCACTTGCGCTTTGTCAAAACTAAATTGGCTAAAGGCTCGGGAAATTATTAAAATTTGACAAAACGCGCGTGAAATTATTCCCTCATTTCACTCGTCACCAATTGATTATCCATACCAATTTGCACTCACTTTAATTTCACTGCTAAACCTCCCCTGGCAAAGACGTATATCATTGACAGACCTTTACACGCCTACTTTTATCTTTTATCTTTTAACCTTTTTACAATTGTAAATTTAGTTAGCATCGGGCAGGCGAAGAGCCACCCTGTGGATAAACTGCCCGAAATGCCATTATTATTATCATTATTATTATTATTATTATTATTATTATTATTATTATTA
>Ga0126339_10003351_pt1 | contig 11643 bp, 7 predicted proteins | sample OrbTmetagenome_2_FD_92532 | JGI IMG/M metagenome (GOLD analysis project Ga0126339, IMG submission 92532) | Coral microbial communities from Petempiche,Puerto Morelos, Mexico - Orbicella T R C metagenome | ecosystem: Host-associated > Invertebrates > Cnidaria > Coral | place: Petempiche,Puerto...
CGGCGGTGGCCAGCAGGAGTCCCTGGGGCGCGTACATGGACACCACCCCGGCCACATTGACGGCATTGGCCCGCTCGACCCAGGCGGCCAGAATGGCACGCGCCGGAACGGCGCGGGACGCGGGTCCCGGGGCCGCGCCGGCGGCCTCCGCGGGAGCGCCAAGGCCGAGCCCGCCCGCGGGGCCGGCTGGCTGGGTTCCCGCTGGCGGGTGATCGGGAATGCGGTCGAACCAGCCGCGCGTTCGCCACAGCCACCCCTCCGCCCGAGGTTCGATGCCTTCCTCCACCATCAGCCGCTTGACCCGGCTGTCGATCTCAGCCTGCGGCAGATGCCCGCCGGCGCGGGCGCGATAGAACTGGCCGATGCCCTCGAACTCGGCGCTGGAGACCCGGCTGGCTCGCCCTGCCCGCGACGGTCGCGCCGCCAAAAGCGCGCGGGTGGCGGTGTCCACGTCCCCCTGCCGGGCAATGCCGGCGTGGGTCACCTCCTCTTCCAGCAGACGCTGCGCGGTGGCCATGTCCAGGCCATAGGCTTCAACGCCCGCGCGCAGCAGACGGCGTTCATCGGCGGTGCGCAGCACACGGCGTCCATGCAGGTGGGTGCGCACGACATCGGGATAGGTGGCCACCGTGAGACGCTCCGCGAAAGATAAGGACCTAGAATGTGGCTTCCAGCCGCGCTGAGACCGCTTTGAACTCGAACAGAATCAGCGCCGTCTGCCATACCAAGACGAACGACATGCCCCAGATCAGCGCCTGGGCGATGGCGGTGTTGATGTCCGTTGCCGACCGTTTTGGCCGATACCCGAGATACAAGGCGATCATGGTGGCGCCGAGCACCGAGGGCACCGCCTTGGCGATGATCCAGTCGATGCCGATCATGAGCGGCACGTCGGGCGGCCAAAGGCGCTGGAAGTACTGATCGCGCCACAGGTGGGGGGAATCCTGCGGGAAAATCTGCATCCAGGTGCTCATGGACACCCAGGCCGTCGCGCCCACCGCCAACGTTACCAGCACCGTCGCCGCGAGGCCCGTGGCGATGAGGACGTTGGTCGTGAGATAGAGGTTGTACGGGATGTTCAGGTTGCGCATCGCCTTGATCTGATTGCCGTGCACCCGGTGCCCGACGTCCGCGCCGATCAAGGCGACGCTTCGGGTGATCAGCAACACGGCGATCACCAGCGGGGCCAGGACGCGTTCTTGCGTGAAGGCCAGGCCGGCGAGGGTGTCTGAGTGGATCACCGGCAACAGCAGGTCGCGAAACGGCAGATACTGGAAGATGAACCAGGTGGTCACGAACCCGATGATGACCACCCCCAGCGCCGAGAACAACAGGCCGGAGGGGGCGAAGCAGTGTTCCCAGAGGTATCGGTAAAGGTAGGCCAGCATCCAACGAGCGCGCACCTGCCTCGGCCGGACGATCCGCCGGAACGAGCGCATCCATTGCCGTCCGCCGACGGGCGCCGAGGCCGAGGCGCCCCCGAAGCCGCCCAGCACGACGCTTTCTTCCATGGTTTTTGCCGCGCCGGCGTGGTGCAACTGGTCGTCCAGGTCGCGCAGGTCAGCCTCCACCGTAGGGCCGTCGGCGGGCAGTTCACGCAAGGTGCTGCCGCGCGGGTCCAACAACAGAACCCGGTCGGCGGCGCCGATCAGTTCGCGCAGATGGTGGGCGATAATCACCACGGTGATGCCCGCCTCGCGGCTGAGCAGGCGCACCAACTCACTGAGCCGGGCCGAGGCCGCTACATCCAGGCCCGAGTTGGGCTCGTCCATGAACAGCACCGGATGATTGGCAAGCAAGGTGCGGGCGATGGCCACGCGCTGTTTTTGGCCGCCGCTGCAGGCGCCGATGAGCACATCGCGGGGGACTCCGCGCAGCAGCCGGTCGATGGCCTGGGCCACCGCCGGGTCGACGGGGTCGTTGTGGTCGGCGGCGATGGCCAGGTTCTCGGCCACCGTCAGTTCGTTGAACAGGGCGAAGTCCTGGAAGATCATGCCGCCGACGGTGACGGTCTCGCGGGACAGGTCGAAGGCATGCCCCAGGAACTGGAGCGTTCCGGACAGACGCCAGCCGTCGGCCGCCGGGTCGATGGTGCCGGCGAGCAGGTTGAGCAAGGTAGACTTGCCGCAGCCGCTGGGGCCGGCGAGGATGACCACCTCGCCCGGGTGCAGGGTCAGGTGCGCATTCTCCAGCAGGCGGAACCCATTGACGTGCTCGATGGTCAGGCCCTCGACAATGGCGATGGCGGACTCGTCGCTGTCCTCCTCGTCCATCGGCGGCACGGTCTGCATCGCGGTTGTCGTCGGTGTCACGGGGCGGTCCTTCCCGTTCCTGTGCGGCGAGGCCATCCGGAGAGTCACGACTGAGGGGATCCGTCGCTGCTGCGCACCAGTGTTAATTTAGGGCACTGATCCAGACAAAGGAATGCGGACGGCTTTTTTTGTCTTGATCAATGCACGAGGGGGCCTTCGCGCGGCGGCGCGCGGTAGCGGTCGACGTCGATCTTGTAGAGGTCCTGCTCGTGGACCAGGACCACCGCCGCGCCCAAGCGATTGATCAGCACGTAGCGCAGCATTTGGATGGCCAGGGGATCGGTCTGCGTGCGGGCGCCGCGTCCGACCACTAGGTCGAAGACACCGGTGGCGAAGGCGGTCACCTCCATTTCGATGCGGCGGAGTTCCTTGGCGAACCGGGGGTCGTTCACCAGTGACGAGATCAGTGGCCTGAAGCGCGGGTTGCGGGTCAGGGCATCGGCGAACACGTCGGCTGTCAGGGCGCTGATTCGCCAGACACGCTCGTTGCCGGCCAGGCCGCCGGCCAGATCCAGCAGCGCCCGTTGCAGCATCGGATTGGCGACCACCCGGGCGGCGGCGTCGCGGAACGGGCCGGGGTCGATGCGGCCCGAGGTCACCAGACTGCCCAGGGTGTCCCACTGCGGGGTGAGGGCTTCCAGCACGGCGCGCCGCAGTTCCGGCAACACGACGGGCATCAGGGTCTCCCCCAAGGCGTCCACGTCGTCCTGGTGAAGCAGGTCATCCACCACGCCGTCGATCAGGTCCAGGCGCGGATCGGTGCGGATGGTGTCCGCTGTCTCGCTGACCAGCGCCTTCAGCGCGGGCTTGTACTCCTCGGCGAAGGCGGGGTGGCCCAGGATGGCCGTGACCTGGCTTTGTACCCGGCGCGCGAGGGTCTGCGCCCGCGCGGCGATCTCGCCCTTGGAGGCGCGCGGCACCGTGGCCCACAGGGCCCGTGGATCGGTGGGCAACACGAACACCGCCGTTCCCGCCAGGGCGCGCGGGGTCAGGTCGGGAAACAGGATGACATCCAGGGTGTCCGATTGGCGCTGCACGGCGCGCCCGACCTGAACGGTCGATCCATCGGGGCCCATCAGGAAGGCTGGGAAGGTACCGTTGCCGGCGGCCTGGGTGGTCCAGGCCGGCGCGGTCACGGTCAGGATGGGGCCGGGTGCTTGCAGTGGACCGCCATGCACGGCGACGACACCGCAGAGCAGCATCAGGCCGATCAAGGCCACCGACATCACCCCTCCGGCTCGATCCCCAACCTTCACGGGTCCATCCTCGCTCCGGCTTCATGATCGACGGTGTCACCCACCACGCGCGGTTCGCTTCTGGTTAGAGCGGTCGCGGCATCGACGTTTCGCTGACGCTACAACCTGCTTACCGCATCATCGCCCAAAGGAGAACTGTTCTCGCCATAACAGGGTCGTTTTCTCGAAACGACCCGAAAGAAGCGCGCTAGCGGCCGGGTCAAGACGGATCCGCTGTTTGGCCCCGTTGAACGATGTCAAGCACCGATATCGATGGATCACGCGGCCGCGATGCCGTGTCCCGAAAGTGCAGGATCATGCCCACCGCGCGTTCCAGTTCATCGGCGACGCCTTGCAGGCGGTGCCCGTAGGTCGTTTCGGGTCCCGAGCGGAGCGCCTTGGCCAGGTCGCCGACCGCCGTGGCCAGTTGGGTCAAGGCGAGATTGCCGGTGATTCCGCGTAGGGCATGGCAAATCTGACGTGCTCGATGCACGTCTCCGACCGTCAGGGCATCGCCGATGCGTTCGGCGTCATTGGCTCGCTCGATGGCGAAACGGGTCAGGGCGCGACGGTAGGCATCGGCGTGTCGCCACAGGGTCAACCCGGCTGCCACGTCCGCCACGGGTGTCAGGTCGTCCAGGTCATGGACGGGCTCGGATCGGAGCGACACGGTGACCTCAGGATCGATGTGCCCACGTCCCTCCGGAACCACGGCCTCCATGGTGGCGAACAGCTCCGCGAAGTTGATCGGCTTGGTGACCACGGTGTCCATGCCGGCGTCGATGCAGGCGTCCCGTCCCTCATTGAGGACCGAGGCGGTCAGGCCGATGATCGGCAACCCGGGCGTTCCCGCCGGTTCTGCCGCGCGCAGCGACCGCGTCGCTTCCAGGCCGTCCATGATCGGCATCTGAACGTCCATCAGCACGATGTCGTGCTCACCCTTGGCCAAGGCTTCCAGGGCCGCCGCGCCGTTGCCGACGACCGAAACCGCGTGGCCCTGTTCGTTCAGGTTGATGCAGACCAGTTCCGCGTTCTGCGGCATGTCCTCGGCCAACAGCACCCGGAACTTGCGGTACGAGAGCAGTCGCGGCGTTTCGTCGGTGCGGGCATTGTGTGGGCAGGCGTCGACGCAGGTCGGCTTACCGAGGGGCAGGGTGACAAAGAACGTGCTGCCTTGGCCGAGGACACTCTCCACCCAGATGCGCCCGCCCATCAAGGTCACCAGTTGGCGGCAAATGGAGGTCCCCAGGCCGGTGCCGCCGAAGGGCCGGGACATGCCGCTGTCCACCTGGGTGAAGCTGTCGAAAATGCGGTCGATCTTGTCGGCGGGGATGCCTATGCCGGTGTCCTCGATCTCGAAGCGCAGCATGCCGATCTGATCGCCGGGACGCACCCGAACGGTGATGCTGCCCGTCTCGGTGAACTTCACGGCGTTGCCGATGAGGTTGATGAGCACCTGGCGCAGCCGGCCGTCGTCACCGGTGAAGCAATGGGACAATGTGCTGTCGAAGCGGAAGTCCAGTGTCAGGCCCTTCTCGATGGCGCGCTGATCCAGCAGGGCAACCGTTTCCCGCACGACCTGGGGCAGATTGAAGCACCGGTCTTCCAGCGCCAGCTTGCCGCTCTCGAGTTTGCTGATGTCGAGAATGTCGTTGATGATCTCCAGCAGATGACCGGCGGAGTCGTGCGCCGTGCGCAGGTACTCGGCGGCCGGCTCCGGGAGATCCGGCGAGCGCAGGGCTAGGTCCAGGAAGCCGAGAATGGCATTCATGGGCGTTCGGATTTCATGGCTCATATTGGCCAGGAACAGGGATTTGGCGGCGTTCGCGTCCTCCGCGTGGCGGCGGGCATCGATCAGGGCCCGCTGGTCCGCCTTGCGCTGGCGAATATCGCGGATGAAGGCCGTATAGGTCGGCGGTCCGCCGGTCGCCATAGTGGTCAGGGTCGCGTCGATCGGGATCGCCGCGCCGTTGCGATGGCGCCCCTCGCGTTCGATCGGCACGGCGTCGATGCGTGACGCGGCGCCGGCCTCATCCAAGGGGGTGGGAATGGTCAGATCGGGCACCAGGCTGGACAGGTCCTGGCCCTCCAGGTCCTTGGGATCGTAGCCGAAGATGCGGCCGGCGGCCGGGTTGGCGCTGATGATGTGGCCGGCCGCGTCGAGGCTGAGGATACCGTCCGCGGCGGTTTCCAGAATCAGACGAGTCCGGGTTTGGCTTTCCTCCAGATCGCGTGTCCGGGCGGCGACCATGGCCTCCAGCGTTCGGTTGGTGACTTGCAGATCGGAGAACACCGACTGCACCACTTGGCCCATGGTGTCGAATTCGGCGATCCCGCTGCGATGGTAAGGGATCGTCTCGCCGCCACCGGTCACCAGGGAGCGCGCATAGACGGACATACGGCGTGCCGGCAGGATCACCAGCCAGCGCAGGGTCACCATGGCGGCCAGCCCTCCGGCGAGGACCAGGCCGGCGAAGATCCATAAGGTCCGCCGGTAAGCATGTGTGAGCTCGGCGAAGGCGTTGGTGTCGACCACGAAGCCGATGTCCACCGAGGCCGTGTCGGATACCCTGACCGGCGCCAGGAAGCCGACGTGATCGGCGCTGAACTCGATCACCTGATCCTGCGTCGCGCCCGCGAAATTGATCCCCTTGGCCGTGTGTTCGGTGGCGGTGCGCTTCGGCGCCCGGCCTTGCAGCACACCCCCCGCATAGAGCAGCAGGCTTTCCGAGCCCGTGGACCGGCGCAGGTCGTGAATCAGGGATGGATTGCCCGCCAGGGGCAGGCCATGGATCAGATGCGCCACGACCTCGCCGGTCGTATCCAGGATGATGGGTTCCGCGCGCACCAGGGTGGCCGCGTCCTCGCCCACCAGGCGCCATTGCCGGGTATGCAGATACGGACGCGTCGCGGCCGCGAGGGCGGTGGCGTCGTCCACCAGGCCACTGACATCGGCCCGCGGGATACCGCCCGAATCCACCAGCAGCACCACCCCCGACTCGAGTCCGCTCAGAGGTAGCGATGCCTCATACAGCACACTCGCGGCGTCCTGCCACCGCGCCGTGGCGGCCAGGCGCTGAAGGTCCTGATCTTGAGCCAGCAGCGACACGGCCGACGACAGCAGGCTCAGTCTTTCCTCCAGCACGACGCCCGCGACCTTGCGGGCGCGCTCGAAATCCAACGCCACGGCCGCCGTCAACTGCGCGCGCGCGGCGACGTAACCCACGGCGGCCACCACGCCACCGATCCCCAGCAGCAGCACGACCTGGATCAACAGGATCAGCGGACCGAGGCGAAGTCGCCGTCGATGCGGGTCGTTTTCGGGTTTGATCTGCAGGTCGGCCAGGGCTCGCTCCCGCGTTCCGAAACCTGTGCGCTGTTTCATCTCCCGCTCTCCCAGGGTGCCGGGGGCGGGCTGGTGGCGGTCAATCGTTCGCTCCGTTTGATGCGGTATCCGGGATGGAGTACCGGAACGCCTGGGCTCGCATGGCGGCTAGGGCCAGGGGATCCGTGTCCTGGGAGATCAAGGCGATCTGCCCGGCATAGACCGTGGGGACCTCGGCGCCACGCCCGCTGAGATCAAGAATGATGGCATCGGCCATGGCCACACCGCTGTCATCGTTCATCCGCATCACCGTGAAGTCCAGGTCCCCGGCCTGCAAGGCGTCCAGCTCCGGGCCACCGCCTCCCCAGCCATTGACCATGACCGTATCCCGCAGGCCCAAGTCCGTCAGGGCGTCGGCGATTCCCAGGGCGATATCCGTCGAACAGGCGAAGATGAATCTCAGGTCGGGATGCCGTCGCATCACCGCCCGGGCCGCCGCCCGGGCCTTGTCACGATCGAAGCCAACATAATACGACGAGACCAGGTGGAGGTCGCTCCTTTGTGATACAATTTGAATAAATGTGTCGCCGCGCATCTGGCTGACGTATCCCGGCGGACCGAAAAACACGGCATAACGGCCCTGTCCGCCGGTGCGGCGGATGTACTCCTTGGCCAGCAGTGTGCTTCCGGCCGCGTGATCGAAGCCGACGTAGAGAAAGGGTTGATAACCGTCCCAGGCCTTCACCGGCGTGGTGATGTTTTGCAGGATGATTCGCGGCGCATCGCGGCCCAACAGTCGTTCGACGATGGCTTTGTGCCGCAAGGCATCCAGCGTGAACACAAGATAGTCCGGGTCATGGCGGAGAACCTCCGCGATGTAGCGTTCTTGCGCGCGGATCTGAGTGCCCGGTTGCGTGAACAGGGACTCCACCGCGAACGGGACGCCCGCCTCGGTCAAGCGTCGTTCCATGGACAGGACGCTGCGGCGCCAGTAGTCCGAGGCTTGGTTGCCTGGATATACCACCGAGATGAGGGTTGGCCGATCCGTGGGCGTCTTTGCGCGCGGCGGGGTCTCGGCGCGCACCTGGGCCGTGAAGGCTTCCAGCGCGCGATGCTGCGCCGGATGGGTGCTGAGATATCGCTCGAAGCTCCAGACTTGGCCGGCAAAATCCTCCGCGCCCGCCGGGAGCGCGATGACCCCGGCGCTCATGGCGAGGATCAGCGCGAGCCCCTTGACCAGTTTCATGCCGTTGCCTCTCCCGACCCGACGGCGGCCGTCCATCACGCGGCGCGTCGTTGCTCCACCGACTCGACTAGGCCCCGCAAGGGGCGTTGATCCTAAGGAATCCAACAGGTCATGATGTCTGCCCGCTAGGAGCTAACGCGCAGCGTCCCAAAGGGCAAGAGGTGTGGTGCGGTCTGTTCCATACAACCATCAGGGTGTTGGACCATCTGCATCCCGTTTCGGGCGCCGTCCGCTGTCGTGTGGGAGGTAAGGTCATTTTGACACGGGGCCGAGCGACGTCCGTCAAACTGACATGCACTTCGCCGCGCCAAGTCCGACAGGGCACCAAGAGGCGCGTCCCTGGATATCCGACGAACTCACTAGGATGAACGACGCCTGCGGGTGATCCAAGGCAGCGCGCCCGTTCCGGGCGCGCGGTGGTGGATCACGTGGGCGGTCTGGCATTGGCACGCTTGGTGCTTTGTCCACATCGACCGCTGCTGCGTGTGTCACGGATCCTCTCGAACGCCCTGGCGTCGCGAGGACACGCGCGTGCCGATTGCCGGAGGTTCCTCTCGATGCCCTCTGTTCTTCCGACTGGCTTCCCGTCCCGTATCCTGGTCATCGACGAGGATCCGCACACGGTTCACGTGATGCGCCACCTCGTCGGTGACTCCACTGACAATCGGTTGTTGGCCGTCCCGGACGTACTCGGCGGTCTGCGCATCGCCTGCCGCGAGGAACCAGCCGTGATCCTGCTCGATAGCATGCTGCCGGGCATGGACCAGATTACAGGGCTGCTATTGCTGAAGGCGCATCCATCCACCCGTGCCGCGCCGATCGTGGTCATGACGCCGCGCCTGCATCCGCGTCACATGGAGGCGGCCTATCGCGCCGGTGCGCACGCGCACGTTCTCAAGCCGCTGCATCCAGAGCGCCTGACGGACATCATCCAGGCCGCCCTGACCGCGTCGCGCCCATCGAGGTCAGAGACATGAGGCCCGCCCATTCACCCCGACTCGCCTCGTCATCGGGAGACTCCGTCGAAAACGTGGCATCTGGTCCGTCCACCGCCCTTTCATCCCAAGGCGACGGCGGGGATGCCGATAGGCCGATCTGGACGGCTGTCGACCTCGCGCACATGACAGAGGATTTGCACGCGCCGTTGCAGGGCGTGTTGGGCGCCCTTGGCCTGCTGAACGGGAGCGCCCTGACCGGGGAGCCCGCGCGTTGGGTGCGCAATGGGTTGGAGTCCGCCGCGACCTTGCTGGGGGTGATCAATCGCATGGCTGATCTGGCACGGACCGATCGTCAGCGGACGCGTACCGCCTTGGGGTCGACCCTCGCGCCGATGCCCTGGCGGCCTGTGGTCCTGTCTTCGGACGGCATGGATGGCGAGGAGTCGGGCGACACCGTCGACGGTCTCAAGGGGCGCGCGCTCGCCTCGGTGCGGCGTCGAGGGCGGCCGATTCGCCTGCTGCTGGTGGAGGGCAATCCGACCACGGCCGCCATCACCCGGGCGATGATCGAGTCCGCCGGCTATCACGTGGATACGCTGAGCGATGGGGCGATGGCCGTGGACGCGGCGCGGCGCCTCCCCTACGACCTGATCCTGATGGACCACGATCTGCCGGCGACGGGCGGTGTCGAGGCTATTCGCCGCATCCGGGCCTTGCCCGATCGCAAGCGCCTGATTCCCATTGTCGCGCTGTCCTCCCGGGTCACGTGTGAGACGGTGGACGCTCTCCTGCGCGCCGGAACGCATGATTGCCTGCCCAAGACGAGCCCGCGACCGGTGTTGCTCGACGCCATTCGAGTGTGGACACGGGGCCGGGACTGGGAGGCGCTGGGTGATGCGCGGGCGGTGAAATCCGTTGCGCCGGAAGACGGGGCGCAGGACTTCGCCATGCCAGAGGACTTGGCCGTCATCGACGCCGCCGTGTTGCGCCGCCTGGCCCGGGATACCGATGTCCACTTGCTGCCCAGCCTGACCGAGATCTTCGCCAGCGATGTGTTGGAGGCGGTCGACAGCATTGGCGCGGCGGTGCGTGAAAGCGACCTGGATGGCTTACGGCATCATGGGCATATCCTCGCGGGATGCGCCCCCACGTTCGGTGCCTTGCGTCTGCATGTCGTGGCCTGTGCTTTGGAAAGCCGAAGCCTCCACGGTGTCTTGCCGGCGGCGGTGCGGCTGGCCGAGGCTCTGGCGCGCGAGGCCGAGGCGGCGCTTACGGCGTTGGATGCCACGGTCACGGCGATCGTGGCGGAGGCTGAGTCGCGATCGCGCGCGGCTGTTTGCTGACGCGGATCGGTCTGGTGGAGGACGGTCGGCACCGTCTCCCGCCCTGTCTTGTTCAACGTCTCCCTGGCGTTGCCTTCAAAATGCGCCATATTGGCGCTACGTCATGGCCGCTATCGCACCACCCGAGCCTTGGCGCCCGAGCCACTGGCCGGGATCCCGTCCGCAACACAGGGCTCGTGCATGTCCATTCCGCAGCGTCCCCAGGGACCCGCCGCCCCGTCGCATCGACCGGCCGGCGGCAAGGGTCCTGCCTCCGGTCCACCCACCGGGCCGGTTCAGCCTCATCGACTGTCGCTTACCGCCCGTCTTCGCAACCACTTTTTCGCCGGCATCCTGGTTACGGCGCCGGCCGCCATCACCTTCTTCGTCGCCTGGAAGTTCATCGAGTTCGTCGACAAGCAGGTCGCCAACCTGATTCCGGACCAGTACCACTTGGACTTCAGTGTCCCCGGCTTGGGCCTGGTGGTCATGGTCGCGCTGTTGATCGCCATCGGGGCCTTTGCCACTGGGCTGGTGGGGCGCATCCTGTTCCGCTCCGGCGAGCGGTTGCTCAACCGCATGCCGCTGATTCGCAGTATCTACGGCGCGCTCAAGCAGATTCTGGAAACGGTGCTGGCGCAGCAGTCCACCGCGTTTCGTCAGGTGGTTCTGGTCGAATACCCGCGCCGGGGTATCTGGGCCATCGCTTTCATCACCGGCGTGACCGAGGGCGAGGTGCAGAACCTGACGGCGCAGGAGTGCGTCAACGTCTTCCTGCCCACGACACCCAACCCGACCTCGGGCTTTCTGCTGTTCGTTCCCCGGGAGGACATCATCGTTCTCGACATGTCGGTGGAGGATGGCATCAAGATGGTCATCTCCGGTGGTATCGTCACGCCGCCCGACCGTCGTCCCGAGGAGGTGCGTCGGGTGCCGCTGGTCTCCGCCACGCCGGACGTCGATCCCGGTCCGTCGCGCAAACGGTCTCCGCGCGCCAACGGGGATTTGGTCGACATCAACGGGGGCGGCAACGGTGATGCCGGGGTCGAGTCCGCGCTGTCCGGTGACGGTGCGGGGGCGTCAAGGGGCTGACGCACCGGCTACCGGCTGATGGGTCAACGGCGTACCGTGACCATGGCCAGGTTCTAGAGTGAAGCGGGATCAGCTTGGGTCAAGCTGACCCGACTTCACTCTCATTCTATAGGTTTTGAGTATCTTCGAGATCAAGTTGGTCCGTATCGCGACCCAACTTGATCTCGGAATAC
>Ga0126339_10003352_pt1:0-10000 | contig 11643 bp, 10 predicted proteins | sample OrbTmetagenome_2_FD_92532 | JGI IMG/M metagenome (GOLD analysis project Ga0126339, IMG submission 92532) | Coral microbial communities from Petempiche,Puerto Morelos, Mexico - Orbicella T R C metagenome | ecosystem: Host-associated > Invertebrates > Cnidaria > Coral | place...
TAGGTAGGTACTAGGTAAAATCTGCATTTGAGCTTAATTGTCAGTCAGGCTGGTGCAAATCTACAGTTTCAGCTGTAGCTGAAGAGGCCAGTAATATTTCTAATCACCCTGGATGGGATGCTAGTCCATTGCAAGGTTAACCTATGCATTAAAGTTGGCCCAGTATGCGTTTCATACACCTGGATGGAGAAAGCCATTGTGAGAGTAAAGTGTATTGCCCAGGAGTGTAACCCAAACCAGGAACACACACCACTCAATCCAGATTCCAGTAAGCGAAACATTTAAGGTCATCACCCATCCTAAAGTAGCTCTGTTTAATTATTACACTTGGTTCCAAATAACTTTTTCTTCCACTACAAGTATACAGCAAACAAGCATGATGAGGTGGAACATCACCATTCATGCCTTCTTTACTTTGTGTAAAAATGGCACTTTAACACTTACTTCTGTCTCCCAAGAGAGGAGTTATGGGTTGTGGGTTCAACTGGGAACCCATACACTGCATTGCATCTAAATAATCATTAAAACTATATGAACTGACCACACCTCTCAGCAGGGAGGTTTTTGTTCATCATACACACCCTACTTACATGAGAGTGTCCACTCCACCCACCAGCATATGGAGGTGGTTTAGAGTTGTGATGGAACTTGTTAAATGTCGTTTAGCATGGTCTAGTTGCTTGATATCTCTTGTTATTTCCTTTACCTGTAAAAAGTAATTGTTTAATAATTGCAGACTTACAGATGTACCAGAGATGACACAAATAGGATGAAAACATGGAGACATAGGCATATTAGGGGACATGGGAAAGGGGGATATGAGGCGAAATGTTCAAAATGTTTGGTAGAAGATGACAGAGACATAAAAATATGACCCTTCTGTTAAATGTACATAGCATTATGGAGGCACAGGGCTTGGCAACTGGACAGTGTGCAGAGAAAACCACTCAATAACCCAAAGGCCATTCTCACTAGCTCTGGACAAAAATTTCAACCCTCACAGTACTTTTATCTGTCACTTGTATTTCCTGCAAAATTTTACTTGCCTTATGCAAGTGAAGGTCAGCTGAGATAAGATAATCTTTATCTATCCACGGTAAAAATTTTGGTAAAGAATCCACTAGCATGACTGCAGACATGGGACATGGAGATGTGGGTGACTAGAAAAATGAGAATGTGGGAAAGTGGGTACAGGAGGATTTGGTTCAGGGTTCAGTTCTATAGAACTAGTAGTACTACATTTACTGGGTTGAGGATAAAAAATATTGAGACGGGTTGGCTTACCATTTGTTCTGATTTGTCTGCCTTTTCTTTAATGTCAATAATTTTGGCAAACAGCTGTTGAATTGCTTGTTTGGCTTCATCAAGAGCCTAGCAACAGAAACAGAATTCCAGATTTAAGTTGGAAATATTGGCATCAAACAGCCTTGATATAAAGTGTGACACTGTTGAGTTGTATTCACAGACTTGAGTTAGAAAAACTGTTCGTTATATGTGCAAGACAAAGTTCTCCTCAACACAACAGTAATCACTGAAAAATCAGTGGCCCTCATATAAATATTTACAGAAGAAAAAGATGACATGTTAAAAAATAAAAATATAGATTGTAAAGATACTCAAATATGCAACGATAATATAAAAAACTAAGATAAGATACACACTAAAATATTAAAAAGCAAAGCATTAATTGGATCAAGTCTAACAATTAAAACAAGAAAATTACAACTCTTGTGGCTCTAGATAACTCCCAAGTCTGTGCATACATGTACAGACTTGAGAGTTACCTAGAGCCACACTCTGTAGCGCAATAAACAGTAAGTAGTAAAATGCCAGTGCTACTCAATACTGGCGTTACCGGTACATCCACAAACTTGGAGAGTTTCAATGTGATGTTAAATGGTCCCATCAGCTAAGGTTGTGTTTTATTAAGGATCAGTTGGAAAAGTGTTTCATTGGGAAACCTCTTGACCATTCCAAATACCTAAACAAGTTGCAGTTCGAATAGTTGAGTCTAATGGAAAATGACCTTGTAAATTTCATCCAGCAACTTTAAAAGTCAGCTCAGTGACACAGGTACTAAAAGTGTAACAAGTACAGATTTATTACAACTTCTTAAGCGGCTACAAGATGAATGATCTGTAGTTATCTGGAAAGTTCTATTCTTCAAAGTGATTGCTTTATTTGATTATTTTAAAGGCCTGCAACAGTTACACATAAAACTTGCTCACTTGTCTTCCTTCATGACCAATGTTAGTCTGCCCTCTAACAACGGTCCTTATTTCTTCATCAAGACCCCTGTTCAAAGTAAAATCAATGCCATAATTTGAAACAAAAACAAACTACATGCATCCAAAAAATTGCTGGTCACTCACTATAAATATTTTTACCATCGGTTAACATATTCTAAGATAGCAAATGTTAAATCCAAGACTTTGCAAGACAGCAAGACAAATGCTACTTTCCCGCAAGCCCTAGACTTTCTTAGCCTTGCAAAGAAAATTATAGTAAGAGTCTGCCACTTGACACAACACATACTTATGATCTTACTGTCTCTGATGCATAGTAGTCGAATGCTAGTTTACCCCATTAGAACTGTATTTTGTCAGACTATCTTGTTAACAATTTGCCAGTGTCCATAGAATTTACATCTACGTGGAGTGGGGTAATGTGACAGTAAAAGCATCTGGCCAAGCCCGAGACATGCGTGTATCTGGCAATAATCCTAGCCAGACCCAAACCCAAACCACTCGATTCTGGGTTTAACATACCACCATGGGGCCTTAAGGTCTTAGGAGGTGCGGTGGCCTCATGGTTAGTGCACTTGTCTCCGGATCAAGCAGTCCAGGTTCGAGCCCTGGCTGGGGACACTGTGTTGTGTTTTACGGCAAAACACTTTATTTTCACAGTGCACCTCTCCCCACCCAGGTGTATAAATGGGTACCGGCTAATTTAAAGCTGGAGGTAATCCTGTGATGGACCAGCATCCCATCCAGAAGGGGAGTAGAAATACTCCTAGTTGCTGGTAGTCAGACTTTATGAGGTATTGAGCAGCATCTCTCACTGCCCATTTTTAACCTCTGCAACTAAATTAATTCTCTTCTATAGCACATCCAAGGCAGCTCAACCACAGATTTAGTATAAAATAATCTTATAAAGACTGTGCTTATTTTCAAGGCTGTCTAGAGGTCTAAATACAAAATGTAGGTATTCCACTACAGATCTGCCAATTTTATAATGAATGTTGTTTCTCTTAGAGGAAAAAAGTTGTATATGATTTGTAATTCTTACCTGATTCTTAGCCTCATCTTGTTAACAACATCATCTATATTGGCTAGGGACTGAAATTTAATTAATAAAAAGTAAAATAAATAATTAAAAATAATAAATGACACATCAGTTCATGTGTAGCATGCAAAGTTGATAAGAAAATTGCTACATTGTAACTCACTGTTCCTCGTTTACACCATTCAAAAGATTCAGTGCTAACTGCTTTATATGAGGAATGAAATGTTTGATAAAGTAGGAACTATTAATGTGCAAAGGATAAGAGACTAATCCACATTTGTTGTTAAATTTTAGTGAATTTATGTACGCTAAACTTAAATTTCGCTGTGTGACCATGCGATCTGGTCCCAGTCAACGACCCATATTTCACCCTCGCTCACCATAGAGTCTCCAGTAGCTCAGTGGTTAGAGCGTCCAGCTACATCATGCAGGGTCATGGGTTCAAATTCCATCTGGAACTGGGAATTTTTTTTGCAAGTCGATGTGATTTCTACATTCAGTATTCCTTATAATAAACTTAAATTGCTGAATTTAAACAAACCTGTTCAGTGGGAAAGAGTGAATTAATATAGTCCACTGGGTTAAAATCTTTGCCGTCCAAGGGATCATCACTCTTGAAAACCTAATAAAAAAAGATTAATAAAACACAAAAACAGAGATCAGTTTCAAACTTTTTTAACAACCCTTGTTAATTGTCCATAGTTTTGGTTTCAACACTCGAAGAATCCGCCACGTCGGGGGTTAGCCTTCACAGCTTGTTAATTTTGGATTAAACAGCTTTTCCTACATTGGCTCACTACTATTGAAGGAGCAACACTTCCAGGTAAATGTAGCTAATTATAAAATGAGTAACTAAAGGTGTATGTAGATGACTGCAACCTTGGCTAGTTACTATTATTACTACAGCTTTCTCCCAGGCCATCACGGTCAAACATTTTGTGACATTACAGAAACATAGAGACGCTTTATCATTCCTACCATGTGACCCTAAAACCATTGACCATGGCAAAATATTAAGGCCTAGAAACTAAAGGCAAACCAGAACCAAAAGTGCAAACTAAAAATGTTCCAGTATAAATTGATGGGATCAGGTTTTGTTCAATATACAGAGATGGAACTGAGGGTAAAACTTCTTGAAAGAATTTCCTCAACTTCTTGCAACTTACTAGTTTAAATCAATTGCCCTTGACTTCAAGGAGCATCAAAAATAAACTTAATTCACACAGCTTGTAATATCAACTACATGTACAAGTATCAATTTGCAATGTTTCATTGTAAAATATAAAATTTCATTTAGATTCATTACACTATGGAAGGCTCATTACTTAATCTGCATTAACAATTGCTAATTTCAAGAATTACTAAGTAACAACCATGAAATTCTATAATTTCAGAACTCTACACCAACCTACCCTTACCATAACTTTCACTCCTGCAATTCAGCTAACAGTTATCTTTGGCTTATACCTTCGCGCTAAACATGCTACTATGCATGTGTTCTTGTAGCAACATACCACTCATTTTCTGACTTCAATTTTAATCAGATTATCAATAATGAAGTATATCAATAATCAGAGTTAACTGGGAGATCTGCTGTTGGCCAGCAGGTGATCGACTTGGGCATGTGTACTTGAACCATTGCTGTGTAGTTTTGCCCTCATGGTCTTGCTCTGCCTAGCTTTGTCACTTTTGCCTTTGATTTGCCCCCTCCCAACCACCTCTTGGTTCATGGTGGGCCCTGTGCCTAGGTAAGTATGCTTATTCTCCACTGAGAATTCAGTGCAACAGGTGCCATGGGGAGGTTACCCGTCGGAGGTAGGCATGGTTACCCCCTTTATTTGCACTTTGCCCGCACTCGCTTGCTCATTGCCTGCTTTGCTTTCATTTGGCACCTACAGCTGTACCCTCCATTTGAATATTGCTTATCGACAAGTAAAGTAGTTATAATTCATCTTAATTAGAAATTATAGTCACAGCAATTAACAGAAGGCATAAGGTATACAAACACTATTTTGTATTATTATTTCTTCATCCATTTGAGAGGACTAATTGAAGGGCAGGCACCCCAGCCCCTCTTTCACTTAGTCCATCATGCATGATACGAAAGAAAACCGTGAGAGAATAAATGGCCATATGAACTCCTGGGGATGAGAAGCAGGTGAAAGGAGGGACTACCACCTAAGCCAGAGAGTTTGACCTTTCATGGCCGAGCGATTTTTCCAATAAATTTGCAATCTCATTACACATATCCAATAGGATTCGTCATCTTTACATAGAATAGAATAGAAAGCCTTTATTTTAACACAATAAGTTTTAAAAGCTAAAAGCTTGTGGGGTCGTGTCTAAAATAAAAGACCTGATAACTATGTAATAATAAGCAAAAATTAAAAACTACTGACCTTATAAGAACCTGATCTATATTTACAATATTTACACATCATAAAACGTTCAAATATAAATAAAATAATCATCATAATGCCACACAGTTGAGGCAGACACTACATTGAATTTAAAATCTTTAATCCTGTCATTATCACCTGCTGTTAACAACCCCAGGAGATGTCTTCAATGAAATCGCTTTCCTCTTCAAGTAGCAGGGCAAAACCATGCCGTGAGATGTGTATCTTTGTTCGTTAAGCAAAACTGCTTAAGAAGTTTTGAAAAGAAGACGGCAAAGGAGGCATCTTGTAATGATTTTTTTGCTGTGTTTGTAAGTTTAAATTTAAATGTTGTTGCAAAATTTCAAATTTCAGTCATCAAACTGCGGTGCCATGTTTGCTGATAGCAGCAAAATCTTTGAAGTGAACGTTCGGTTTCAATTGAAAGTCTGGTTCAATCTTTCAAATGGAGGGCAGAAAGGCCAAGTTCAGTCAATTCATATTTACAGAATTGTTCTTCAACGATGCTGTTGACCTGGTGTTGAGGGGCAAAAGTACTAACATGCTCTCATTCGGGGTCCAGGCGAAAAGCTTTGCCAAACAAAACACTTGATAAATTTAACTCTTTCCATAGCCTGCTGGCAGAATCACAAGAACATCACTGCCTGTGAGATGCAATTCCGATGCTTTGATTTGCTCCAGTTCCAAAGCTTTCTATTTTCAGAAAGCGAGATAAACATTCCTGCAAGACATCACACATATCCTGAATGTTGACAAAGTGTTGTCAATGCTCCTAACATAAGCCAATCATATTTTTGCTGTGTGAGAGCAACACATAATTCAAACTCTCTGGCCTAGGCGGTCGGCCCTTCTTTGGTACATGTCTTGCCCCCAGGATTTCACACAGCCATTTTTTCCTTGTGGTTTATTTACAGTTGCACTCAACAGACTAAGCAAAAGAGGGACTACTTGTATATTCATACCCCTCCCATGGAAGCCTCTCTTTAGTTTGAGATTCCCACCCCTCTGAATATTCTGGTGTTGCTTCCTACTTTCCTGTAAAAATTTTGTTTTTGAAACCCCTCTCCCCATTGGAATTTCCGTTAACCTTCCTAGGGAGGGTATGGATATTTTCTGGAACTGCACATTTCAGCCACAGCTTGGCATTGCTTGGACCAGAGTTTTCCATGCTAGAGAAGAAAAGCGCAACATAAATATTCTATCGTTAGTGACTTGTAAGTCACGTGACGTATGGAGATATGACCATGGGCTCAGTTGAGTTGTTAAACTGTAGATCTCGTAGATCCATGATTAAAAGTTTTAACAAAGTGTTTTATTGCAGAATTGTGGTTTTAAATTGGTGGCAGCAGTGAACAAAACAAACTTTACATCTACCTGTGGTCAATGGAGATATTTTGATGGCTTTTGCAACTGAATATCATCGTTTTGTGTGGTTCTGCGTGGAAATTTGGCAGCTTGTGTGTTTGCTTGCGTGGTTTCATCAGTTTGCAATGGCGGAAAACTCAATTGTGGAGTCAGAATTCAAAGAGATGAGTTGTTCGACGCCAGTTACCCCTTTTAAGCCAGGAAATCCATTTACACCAGAGTCTGATTCAAGTTGCCAATCTCACTCTGCAAACCCATTTGCGCCAGAGAACAAATTAATTATTCAGCTAATTTTTTTACACACCACCAGGAGTTTATGAAACCTGTCAAAAATCCTCTGGATTATGACGGTACTCAGTCGCTACGAGATTATTTGAAACACTTTGAGTGTTGCTCTAATGTTAATGGTTACAGCAAAGAAGAAGCCGCTGTATACCTGGCCACAAGCCTTCATGGAGAAGCCCAAAAGGTGCTAAAAGGCCTGTGATACCAACTCTCAAAATTACAAGAAGATTGTTGACAGACTGGAGCTTCAGTTAGGAGTTAAAAAACAACACGAGCTGCACCAGCCGCATCTGCATAGTCATCACCAACAGGAAAATGAGAGTGTTCAAGCTCTTGCTGCAAATATCTGGTCTGTGTCCAGTCTAGCTTATCAAGATTTGTCTCCTGGCACTCAGGAAAGATTTGTCATCCAGAATTTCTTTGATGACATCAAAGATCAAGATGACAGGCTCGGATTATGCAGAGATAAACCATGCACCATGGATGAAACACTGTCGTTGGCTTGTGAACTTGAAGCATTTTGTCTCTTGTCTGGGGATTGGCGAGGAAGCTCTCCGAAGGTTTGCTCTGTTGATGAAGTTGAAACAGAGCCTGATTTATTTAAAGCTCAGATGGAAATGTTATGTTCTGACCTTCAAGCGCAACAACATCAGGAGACTCAGCAAGATGCTCTTCAACAATTAGTTCAGCAGATACGACGGCTCTCCCAGTCAATGTCTCTGAACACCTCTGAAAACCAGCAACGCCCACCTGCTCCACTATATTTCAGTCGAAATGGTCCATGCTGGGATTGCAAAGAATTTGGCCATTACCGTTGTAACTGCCCCGCATGCAAGTCACCTGACCACAACAAACTGGACTAGGGAAACGGCAGCAGGGTGCCACCCAAGGGCCAGGGGGATGCCTGAGTGAGAGTGATGCTGGCCCCACTTCTGAACATGATGTGAACAATGCTATTCCACAGCCATTGTCAAAGCAGGATATGGGTTGTCGTGATGTGCCCATGGAAAGGTCACAAGTTAGTAACAAATTACGAGACCTTCATTTGCCAGGCTTTATTGGTGGAACTCGTGTTATGTGGTTGATAGACACTGGTGCTGCTCGGTCGATTGTGTCATTCAAGATTTATAATTCTTTACCTGCCAGTGTCAAGTTTAGTTTGCGATTGCTCTTGCTGATGGTCAGCAAGCAAAAACACATGGTTTGAGACATGTTGTAGTGTGGCTGGGTACTAAAGAGTTTGAAATGCATGTAACTGTGGCTGAGGTTGAGGATGAGGGCATTCTTGGTATGGACTTCCTGTCACAAGCTGATTCACATTGTAAAAAACCAAGTGTGGATTAATGGAAAAGTGTTTGATTGTAAGTTCTGATTTCAAGAACCAGCCCCTCAGTTTGTGATACATGGTGTGACGGTCAACAGTTATTGAACCTAACACTGAGGTGATTGTCCCAGTCACTGTTCACAAACGTTCTACTAACTTAAATCCAAAGGCATCTCAATTGGGCATCCAATTGTTAGAGCCTTGCCTTACTTCACATTTGCAACAAAAAGGCCTCTATGTTGCAAGGACTCTGGTGGATGTAAAAGAGGACAGGGGTGGTTCCCTAACATGTTTTTAATGATTCTGACGAAGTTTACAACTTGGCTGCCCAGGCTAAAAGACTGTGGTTGCCCAAGATAAGCCGGTTATTGATGTCACTTCACTGGAGCTTTATGAAGAGAATCAAGAGACTGTTGTGGGCCAAGCCAGAGTAATCAATCAGCATGTGTTACACAAAACCATTGAAAGGACTCTACCAGAATCCCTACAGGAACTTTTACAAAGGAGCACAGAGCATCTGACTGACAGTAAAACTGAGAGACTGCAAGAGTTACTGTACAATTACCAACATGTGTTCTCCCTTTCTGATGGGGACATAGGCACCACACATATGATCCAGCAGAGAATTGAAACAGGCATTGTGCTCCCTATCCAACAACAGCCCCGGCACACCTCTCAATGGAAACATGATGAAATCACGCAACAAGTAACTGACCTATTGCAGCAAGGGAAGTTGAAAGAATCATCAAGCCCTTGGTCCTCCCCAGTTGTGCTGGTGACCAAAAAAGATGGCAGCCAGAGGCTGTGCATTGACTATGGCCAGTTAAATGCAGCTATGGTAAAGGCTGCTTTTCGCTTGCCGTGCGCTGACAACTCAGTGGCTGCTTTAGGTGGGTCAAGATGGTTTTACACCTTGGATCTTGTTTCCGGTTACTGGCAAGTGGCAATGGACGCGAACACCCAAGAAATGGCAGCATTTGTAACCCCAAGCAGCTTGTATGAATGGAATGTGATTCCATTTGGCCTTTGTCAGGCACCAAGCACATTTACCAGATTGATGGAACTTGTCTTGAAGGGCTTTCATTGGAAAATCTGCTTGATTCACCTCGATGATGTGATTGTCATGGGGTGCACATTTGAGGAAGAGTTAGGGCCTGTTTACAAGGAGGGAGGGTTATCCTAGCAAGAGGTTAACCCTAGCTGGAGGGCAAAAGATAGCCCGCGTTTACAAGCAAAATTGCACAGGTAGTAACCCTAGCTGCCTTGTAAACACAACGAAGAAAAAAAGAGGAAATGTGTGAGTGCTAGGGTAACCCTCCCTCCTTGTAAACAGGCCCTTAGA
>Ga0126339_10003353_pt1 | contig 11642 bp, 6 predicted proteins | sample OrbTmetagenome_2_FD_92532 | JGI IMG/M metagenome (GOLD analysis project Ga0126339, IMG submission 92532) | Coral microbial communities from Petempiche,Puerto Morelos, Mexico - Orbicella T R C metagenome | ecosystem: Host-associated > Invertebrates > Cnidaria > Coral | place: Petempiche,Puerto...
AAAATCATACTTGTAATTGAAGTCCAATCTAAAGGTCCCCAATTAGTGACATGTACATAATTTCTCTTTCAGGAGTAACAGTTCCAAGAAAAAAACATTAGCAAAGAAATCAAAGGTTCTAGTTTCTACAACTACATATTCTTCCAAGTCAATGTCATGTTGCTCAGTATGTGGTGGCAATGCATGCAGTAGTGATCATGCACTTTCTACCATCAAATCCATGTCATTATGCCGCTCTTTAACTGGTGAAGACATTTTAGATGACTTGAGTCTGGATGATTTGGGTAAGAATGACAAGTCACAAGTTTCTGAGCCTCACAATTCAACCCTTATTGAGGAGGACTGCCATTTGGAGCTTAAAGACATAATTCCTCAAGATCTCTCGGCCATAATGGGTAGGCATTTATTGAAAGGGAAAGTATATTTAAGGTACTCTAGTAGTATGAAGCAATCTGGGGTACTGCTTTTCCTTCTGGATCAGGCATGGTAGTTGGTTATAAGTTAACCTTCTCCCTGACTGATGTCAGGTTTCTCTTGTAATTCTATCACTTCTGCCCCTAGCCTGTAAATCTAGGAGCCTGTTGTTTGTTTTGACATGTTTGTACACATCTTCAGGGTGCAAAGAAAACCAATATTTGGGCTTGCCCTTCAGACAAACTGTAGTTATGTTATACTAGCTTGAAGGTCATTCTCCTTACCCCCCAAAAATTACGTCAGTCTCTTACAGTATTTCCATAATTTACATTTCTTCACACATTTTCCCAAGAAACATCACTTACTCATCGGGCTAGGGATTAACAGATATCACTAGTGCAATCTGCAAAATCCACTAGGTGTGGCTATCAGACACAACTTTCTTTGCAAATCATAATTCTCCAGATTACACAACAGTCAACTGTAACAATCACTGAAGGTGCAACTCCCTGCACACACAGCAAGGGATTGTAGCTCCATGTAATATGTAAGTGATTTTTTACACCATTATCAAACATGTCAACACCAACAATCCCAGATCGTCTCACTCTAATGATGCCGAATCCGGATGTTCTGAAAATCTTTCAAATCTTTAATTCGACCTAATTTCTTAAGTTTCCCAGAGATTGTCGGGGCACTTTGTGAAGGTAGCAGCTAATTACCTGAGAACAAGTCTGAGGTTTTTTGTTGAAACATTTTTGTTAAAAAATGTCTTGTGAACATGGCATGAAAGTCATACAAAAGCTTTTAACTGGACAACAACCACTTCAGGCAGTCATAGTTACTACAATGGCAAGACAAGATTTATAATAATAATAATAATAATAATAATAATAATAATAGTATGCATGTAGTGTCATGACTCATATTTGAATTGTAATGAGCACAACTTGGACATCTTATTTCTTTAGAAGAGCCAGAGCATGATGAACATACTGAACTTCCCAAGAAGAGCAAAATGGACACAGAAATGTACAAGTTGCACGACGGAGAGGTACAGAGAAGTATACAATTGTTATAAAACTGTGTCTCTGAGAAGGCTCATAGGTATAGGTCTGCATTCAAGCAAAGTGGCCCATCATGCTCGCAGTTATCTCCTGTTTCAGTAGCATGAAGTGACCAGGAGTATTTCTGTGCTTGTCCATCACAAGGTTACCCACAGCATTAAATTTGCAGACACCCATTTACACCCCTAGGTGGGAGAGGTACTGTGAGATTGAAGTGTCTTGTCCAAGAACACAGCGCATTGGCCCTGGTTAGGGCTCAAACTAGAACCACTCAATCCAGAGACAAGTGCACTACCACCCCTCTATAAGAAGGCTCACATTTCCAGCTTAATTTTCTGGTGCATTGTGCTTCCTAGTTACATTTTTGCACAAATTTTCAATTGCTCGTTTCAAATTTATGTTACTCTCCTTTTTTTATCACTCTCAGTCCTTCTCTAGATAAACTGCAAGTACCTGCAGTCACTTGGTCACTCATAAATTTGATTTCAGACTTTCAGACACATATGAAATAATCTTGCTATCTTGGAGAGTTTCCTACTCTCTCGTAGGTAATTGTGCAATTGTGGTATAATTAGAAAATAATTTTATGTTGTCGAGGAAAAGGCTGTTGTTATTCATTGTGGTAGATGCAATAATAAAGTGTATTATCGTTTGTCTCACGATGTAGTCACTTGAGATGTAGATCGCAACGTTTCGACTGCTGACTGCTAGTCTTTTTCAGGCGATAAGGTCGACTGATTGCCTGGTATCATTTATATCACAGAGGTCGGCTGTGAGTGGTGCATTTCGATCCTCCCTTTGTTCCATTGTTCCGGTGAGTAGCTGTTCCCTCAGTGGTCTGCTGTTGTTGTGTATTTTGATTGTGGGCATCCATGCTTCAGGAATTTCAATTCCACTATCCCTGTTCAGTGCTGGAAATAATTTTTCTTCTTTAACAGGACATGTGTCCTTTCAAATCTCTCATTTTGGTCAGACATCTTATCAATTTGACCGGACATTAATTAGCATAATTGATTAGCATAATTAATTAGCATTAGAAAATTTATTAGCATACTGTAAAGATTTTCAATACAAATCATTCAAAACTGCATTTAAATTTGATTTATCTATCATTTATGATTAACTAGTTGACTTAATCTACTAGACGACTTCACCGATCTCTCCTGGTTATCTCCTGGTTATGTGTTTATCAAGCAAACCTAGTTTTCTACTGAAGACCATCACTAGGAGTGTGCAACTACCCCAATTATTCCTGTCCTGGCGTTTTTACAGACCCGTCTATTTTTAGTTTGAATTTACCGCAAATTCAGATCCCCGCAGGAACCTCAGTGACTAATCACAAGCACAGACTTTATAATTTCACTGGAAGATTAGGTCGACATGTCCACCTAAGGCTGCCATTTTTTCCTTACCGATGCGCATTCATGTGGACCGGAAAAGACCTTTTTCGTGGGAAAAGAAGCCTAAAAATAGAATGGTCTGTAAAAATAACGTGACATAAGCTTACTATGGGAGTTGCAGGCTCCTGACCAAAGTTGACTCTAGGGTACATACATGAAGTGCTAACAGCATATTGCAATACATGTCATGCATAATAGGGCGATTTCTGAAGAGTACTTTACTTGGCAAGTACAGGAAAGATGAACGCTTCTGCTTTATGATATGGCAGGAGTCCATAATGGGCTCCAGGATATGGCTCAAACTGTCAGAGTCAAGGGCCCAAAATTAAAAAAATTCTTGAGTGGCCATTTGGCGACTGTGATAAAAATCAAGTAGGAATTTTATTCAGAAAAGAACTCAATGCATAAAATCTGTTAAGAAAAAATTTCCAAGACTTTTATGGCCACTAATTTTGTGTACATAGCTAATGTAATGTCTATGAAGGATTCGTGAAGTACAAGAGACACAATCGGTAGGCATACCTGACGTACTCAATGCTCAAGGGTTTGCCATGTATTATCGGGCGATTTCAAACACGATCGGCCATTTGCAAGTTTTCCGATATGAGGGAATTCTTTACAGCAAAGCAAAAGGATAGATTGCTTTCTTTTCTTATGTTGAGTGTTATAGAAGCAAAGATCTTTAACTATGTATTTCTGGAAGGACATAATGTCTGAGAAAATAACCGTTGTTGATCGTCAACACAGAGAAACAAAGTCGCCATTATGGTAGCCTGTGAACGCAGACGTATTTTCGGCTGTTGACTAAACTAGCATATTTGGTCACCACAGGTGAAATTTTAGCCGCATTGGCGACCGTACCGGTCACAATTTTGAGCCTTTTAACAATGTATCTAACTAAATTTTATGGATGGACAACAACTTGGTGTTGGTGAAATGTTCGGACATCATGTCCGACCATAACGTGAAATTAGCCGGACATATTCAAAATTTGGTCGGACAATATCCGATGACCGACTGTTATTTCCAGCCCTGCCTGATGATGTTATTAGGGTGAATTCTTATGTGAATAGCTTCCTTGACCCTATGTGTGTACCAGTGAGGATCTCGATCAATAAACTTGACCTCATTTCAGATAGGATAGTGGCCAGTCTCGTGGGTGTGTTCAGAAACGGCAGAGGTCTGAATACGGGTGAGTCGTATATCCCTGTCGTGTTCTTTGACCCTCTCCTGCATAGATCTCCCTGTTTCCCCAATGTAGACTTCGCCGCACTTACAGGGAATCCTGTAGACAACACCATCTTGTTTAGCTGGGATGACGGTGTCCTTTGGTCGCACTAAGTGTGACCAAAGTGTCGTGTCGGACTTAAAGAGGGTGCGAATGCCTTGTTGTTCTAGGCAGCGACGGAGAGACTTTGAAACTCCTTGGACATAAGGTAAAATAGCAGTGGATTTCAATTCCGTGACAGGCTCTCTTCTCGGGGTTGTCCGTGCCTTTGTGATCTTCTGTACAAAAGAGGAGGGATATCCGTTAGAAACAAGTACAGATGACAAATGTTTCTTCTCTCCAGCGATTACTAATGGTTTGGTCACAAGACATTTAGCCTGGTCGTACAGACACTTCACAATACCGCGCTTTACTGACTGAGGGTGGTGTGAATCATGCGCTAGGTACTGATCAGTATGTGTTGGTTTCAGGTAGACACTGGTGGTAAGGCGGACATCAGGTTCTCTATAAACTGACCTGTCAAGAAAGGCAATCTTGCTGTTATTCACGATCTCCGTGGTGAAACGGATTGATGGTTGTTGACTGTTTAGGTGTTGCAGGAAGACGTCAACTCTATCCCAATCCAGGATGGTGAAAGTATCATCTACGTAGTGTTTCCAGATCTTAGGCTTGCAAGGTGCGGACTCTATTGCTTGTTCTTCAAATATCTCCCTGCAGAGATTAGCAATAACCGCGGATACAGGGCTCCCCATGGCTGCGCTGTCTCATTGTTTGTAAATTGATCTGTTGTACTGGAAGTACATAGATCTTAATACGAAATCCAAGAGGTCCACGATTTGAACTGGTGTAAGTGTCATGCGGTCAGCCAGGCCTGCGTCGTTCTCCATTTTTTGTAGTGCGGCTTGTATGGCACCCTCGATTGGTACGTTGGTAAACAGTGACTCTATGTCAAAAGATCTTGTGGTCCTGGATTTCTTCACTGGCAATGGTGGAGGCGAAGTCAGTTGAGTTTTTCACTGTGAAGTTCGAGTTACCTGCAAGAGGAGATAATACGTTAGCTAAGAAAGCAGACAGGTCGTATGCTAAGGAGCTGACACACTACACAATTGGCCTAAGCGGTGTGTCGGCCTTGTGGATCTTCTGCAAACCATAGATCCTACGTGGTTGTTTGTGTCGGGGTCTGATCTTATTATAAACCGCCCCTGATATGTGTCCATTCCGTTTCAGGATTAGCAGCTTCTCAGATAGCTTCCAGGTCAAATGGTCTGTCGGATTTTTGTTGAGCAGCTGGTACGGTCCGGAATCAATTAGCGCTGACAGTTTTGCGTGGTATGTGTCAGCGTCCAGGATTACGCTGGCGCGACCTTTATCAGCTGGAAGGACCATGATGGAGTTGTCCTCTTTTAGGCTTTTAAGAGCCTCCTGCTGTTCCTTCGTGATGCTGGGCGTGGGTAGTTGTGCCTGTTGAAGGATGGTGTTGACAGATCTCCTGACTGTGTCTGCTCGCTCCGCATCCAGTGGCCTGACTGCTGACTCAATCTTGGCGATGATCTTGGTGGCTGGGACGCTTGTAGGAGTCACGGCGAAATTCAGACCTTTCCTCAATAAGGGCTCAGACCTCCGCCGTTTCTGAACACACCCACAAGACCGTCCACTATCCTATCTGGAATGAGGTCAAGTTTATTGATCAAGATCCTCACTGGTACACACATAGGGTCAAGGAAGCTATTCACATAAGACTTCACCCTAATAACATCAACAGGGATAGTGGAATTGAAATTCCTGAAGCAAGGATGCCCATGATCAAAATACACAACAACAGGAGAACAGTGCAACAGCGGACCGCTTAGGGAACAGCTACTCGCTGGAACAATGGAGCGATAGGAGGATCGAAATGCACCAATCACAGCCGACCTTTGGGATATAAATGATACCGTGCAATCAGTCGACCTTATCGCCTGAAGAAGACTAGCAGTAAGCAGTCGAAACGTTGCAATCTACATCTCAAGTGACTACATCATGAGACAAACAATAATACACTTTATTAATTGTATGTTTTTCAGGAGGCATTCCACAAAACATGTCGTCCCAGGTGCAGTACCCCTACCGATCCAGAAAACATTCAACTCTTGGATTCTGCAACAGTAAGTAACCAGTGCAATAGGTTCCAACCTCTGTAAGTTACAATATCTGGCAATTTCAAATTTTCTCCATAATATAGTCCAGTTTTAGCATTCTCTTCAACTTTACTTCCCTGATATCACCCAATAAGAATCTCTAGCTCATAATTTATTATTGTTTATGTAATATGTCAAATTATTCTTGCATTTCAATTGCTTCTTACTTTAAATGATCTATGATTGGAGGACAGACACAGATGACATCATAAATTCTTTGTTATACAAAACAAGTAGTAAAAACAGCAAAGTAACAGCGATTTTGAAAAAGGAAGCAACATTTTGCATTTTACAAAACATGTCTTGACATTCCTATGTCATCTTCAGTTTCAAATGTTCGTCGCTTGTACATTTGAATGCTCACTGTATACAAAATTATGTTGTAGAATTACACCATAAATTTTACGTGAACAATTTGAATATTGGAATACACTGGAAACAAAGAATAGCAACTGCAGTTGGAACAGAGTCAAAAACACTAAATATATAAAAGTATACATACCAGTAGATTCCATGTTGCTGTACATCTGTTCAATAATAGATCACAGAAGACATCAAAATGTGGTAAGAACATCAGGGACACATTCTGCTATCGCCTCATGTGCCACTTATTTGTTCTTACCGCATTTTGTTGTCATCTGTGATCAATTACTGAACAGATGCATGACAGCATGGAATCTATTTGTTAAATAATAATTATTTTTAACCAATCAGCATGCATATTTTCTTTGGACTATTTTCTGAAAAGCTGTACAGTGCACAACAAGCAAGCCAAAGCACAATGCATCCTGGTGTATAACAGATGTATGACGGACAAGACTGATCTGTTTACATTATTTTGTTCGTCTTGCTTTGTGGTTGTTTGCATTTGCTATGTATGCAAAGTGATGTAAAATGAATTTCTTGGTCATGGGTTGAAAGGATAGATAAGATGTCAACCACTCTCTAAAGGTTGGCACATAGGTGGAAACATACCAACCTTAATAACCTTGTGTCTTGTTGTTATATAACATTGTGATGTTTGTTTTATCAACAGCTCAATGTCTCTCCAATAACAGCCAATAAGAAACTTTGTGTTATTCCTACTACGAAAAACTCCACAGACCTAAAAAGGGTTAGTATTATAATGGCATTGGAATGTTATAACTCTTATTACAAAGGTCTGGAGCTTGGTATCCTGTAGTGGTTTGCAACTGACCTTGTTTTCTTGGGCAAAGTGGATAGAGCAAAACTGTGGAAATGCTGGGGCGGTAACCTGCAGTGGACTAGCATGCCATCCAGGGGTTAGTAATTAATGTTACTGCTAGCTGTGTTATGCTACCAGTTTCAGAGTTAAGCACCTTACCTTAAAGTTACTAGGTTGGTGTATTCACTAATGCCCATTTGAGAGTGTTTTCATTCTGTTGAGGGTGTGCAGCCACTTGACACTCTAACCTCATGTTTCTCTGTTGTTATTGTAGAGTGTTTGCCAAGGATTGGGTTCAAATGAAACACCTGACATAACTCCTGATACCATCCCTAAGAAAGTATGTATATCGGTTTTCTTACTTTTTAATATTCTCTGTTGTAGTAAAATAGTGACCAGTCATTTTTTTTAGTTCACTCTTATGTAGATAACATTAGGTAAAACTGAATAAGGGTACATGCTAGGGTGCATTTAGATAGACATTTGTTGCTACAGCTCGTAGTTACACTCCCTGTATATTAAGTTTTTGCTCTTTATGTACCAGTGTTGTTTTTATTCTTGGTTTTTGTCTATAGTGGGTAACAAGAATCCTGTGAACTCAATTCATCCTAAGCAAGAGCCTGAAAAAAGATCAGAAATAGTGACATAGTTAAACAGAGATGGATGTATGATATCTTGGATTAGTTACTGAAGCAAAAATTGAAATCTAATCACATGATGCAGGTCTCTGTAGCATGAAATTTTCAGCCAACTCAAAAGTGTCTCAATTAAGGGAAGAATCGGAACACCAAAATAGACATCTGTTTACTTGCTCAACTGCTTGGTAAGTGCACTGAATGGAGAACAATGGCCAACCCCCTCTATGAGAACAATGGCTGCCAATTCCCTCCATGAGATGCACCTGCAGGGAATCATGGTAGCTGTATTCATCAAAACAAATATCCAGTCCAAGATGATGAATACAACTACCATGATTCCCTGCAGGCACATCTCTTATAAGCAATTGGACATTCAGCAAGTGATTGGGCAAGGAATTTTCAGAACACAATAACAAGGACGATTTCAAATTTCAATTAATTGGACACCTTCAAAGACACCTTCACCTTTCCAAAGTTAATCTTGTTTGTTTGTCTGTCATCCCTAACAAAAAAATACCCTGGAGACATATCTGTTTGTAATGAAGCTATGGTTTTGTCATTGAGATCCATAGAAGTAATTTCTTCATCAACATTAAGTTTCAAAGTGAGTGTTTAGCAAAACTTCATAAAATATAGACTAAACTCAGCTCTGACACAGTCCCTTTAATAGTGCTTTCTCTTTTTCTGTTAAAGGATTTCACTACTGGAACAGCTGAACCCAAACAAAAGAGGAAGTTGGCATACTCTGTGGATATCATTAAAGGACCAGACTGCATTCTGCTGGATATAATAAATAACAAAAAGCAACCAGCTAAACTTCTTTTTAAACACGATAAAAACTCTTGGTGTCACAGTAAGCCTTGGTCAAGTTTACCAGTTGATATACTTATTCATCTTTCATGATTTAATTTTAACTCTTCAGCTTGTGGATTTTTTCATAACCATGAATTCAAAGGACAAAATAACTTGAAAGAATTATTCAAAATGAGCAGAAAATTACTTGTTGTTTGCAAAATATTTATAATATATTGAAATAAAACTAAATATAGTTTCAGGGTTGCTTGAGCTATTGTAGCCACCTCTTGATCAGAGCTGGCACTTCTTTTCCAACCAGAATTTTTCAACCTTTGTTTTTCTTGTGAACAACATTTTTTCCCCACCACTGTTGCAGTGCAGGCATTCTTGGTCGGGGAGATGGAATTGCACCACCACCCTGCCCCGACCCTGCCCCCCACCCCACCTCCCAAAAAATATAAATAAAATTGTACAAGGTCAAATCTTGAAATGATTTTCATCATTATGAGAGAGGACACCACATCCATCACTGGAAACAAAACAAAATAAAATTGTCCATCCCTGAAACACAAGATCAGATGATTGAGATCGTTATAAGAACAACACACCACTGTTTTTTAGTTTAGTCATTGTCTTGGGTTCATTTAAGTTCATAGTGATTTTCCTTCAGTTGATTATTTTCATTTTCTCCTACATGAATCTTAGTTGAGAACCCTTCTTACTGTAAACCACTTACACCACCAAATAGCAAAATAAATAAATTGTTCATCCCTGAGATCTAAGGCCAAATAATTGTAATCATTATGAGCTCAAGAAAAGTTTACATAATTTACATTTTTATTACTTAATGCACCAAAACAGCAGACTACATTGTAGTCCTTTTCTTTGACACCAAGAAAAAGCAAAGTTTTAAATCAACCAAAATAACACCCAAAAAAATGAGTTATTTACAGTTTACTTAAATAAACTGGATTAAACTGGATTTCTTGAGAAAATTGGTAGGTCACAGTTAACCACAATTCCTTGAGGAATGTCAGATTTCCATCAAACATTTTGATACCAAAAGACTGCTGTACTCTGTCAGTATACAATTTTCTACATTTTATCTAACAATTTACTTGAAAGTGAAGGAAACAAATATTATCTAAGTTGGGATGAATAATGTTTAAAATGTTTGCGAATTAGATCACTGGCAGGGGTAAGAGAGAATAAGTATGCAACAGAACCATAGTCAGTATGAGGCACACCAAGGCACTTGCCTTAGTCATTGTTTTTGTTTCTGTTGTTTCTTTTTTGAAGGGGAAAGTAGACCACTGCTAAATCACTAAGAAGAGAATTTAACCATGGACCATGCCTCAGCCATTCTTTTTTTTTCTGTCTATGGCCCTGTGCAACAAGGACTCTTGAAAATGCCAAATTGAAGCCTCCACTCAACAATGGACCCATCTGTTAACAGACACTCCAATTCATTGATATCCTTCAAGGTTATCCTTATGAGGTGCTGAACAGTAAAATTTATAGTTATGTTAAGTAACGATTTTCTGTCTAAAGTGTCTGTAGTAGCAACAAAAATTCAAGCCAGCATACATTACTTGCAAAAAAAGTATGGACGATTTTTATTTTTGGACAGAAAAAGTGTTTGAAATAAAACCGCCCAGATCTTTGATTGGCAAACATATGAAACAACATGGAGTCGACAAACCAATCATCATGGACAATTTTTCGGTCCTCAATAAAGTGCCAGAATAAACTAGACTGCATTATTTACAAAATGTTTAATATACAAGATCTCAAACCATCACTGAATGTGCAGTCCGACTCAATTTGCATGAAGCAATTGTATTAGCATAATAATAACGCACACAGGAATGCCAGCTGATGACATTCATAACTCAACTCTTTTAACAACTTTGACATTCAACGATTTTTATTCTTGATAATGATGTTAGATACATTGAAATGTCGAATTACATTACTCCTTAGATTTCTCAAAATTTTTAAGCATTAGAAATATTTACAGTACAGTATAAAAGTTTTAAGTAGCTCCAAAGCTCTTAGTTTCCTTTATGAAGCGAACTCTAGGTGAGACACTGCTTGATATAGATAATGGCTTTATACCATTTGTGTTATTTTCTTGTCAGTGTGTCTGTTCAACCTTGAGGCTGCAGTAAAACTACCATTTTCACAGATATTGTTTCAGTCTAATTCGTGTTTTGTAGGTGTAAACTTACTTAAGCTATGTTTCAGCAAAGTGTCCAAAATTTTCTGTCCCAAATTTGTCCAAAAATTAAACATCCGAAATGTTAACATCCACATTTTTTTGCAAGTCATGTGGTTTAATTGGTTAGCTTTTCAAAAGACCCGGAAAATAAAACCAGCTGCACTGTCAAACAGACTGAATGCTGCACAGGCACAAAGCAACTACATGCATGTGTATGGTATGTTTTGGGGGCCTATGGACAGCCAGCAGAGATGCTCAAGACCCAAATTGTCAGTTTTTACAAAATATTTAACATGCATAAGAAAATGCCATGCTGTATTCATAATCAGTTTGTTGCCATCAATGTTTATAGGTTGGCAGCATTGCATCGCAGCTACATCCCACATATATGTATAAACATGAGCTTATCATATTCGATGGCTGTCGAGTTTCAACAAAGTCTCTCACTTCTTAACATTAGATTTCTTGCTGCCTGTTGGCTTGGCAAAGAATGTGGGATCCAGTTGATCTAAGGGG
>Ga0126339_10003354_pt1 | contig 11639 bp, 9 predicted proteins | sample OrbTmetagenome_2_FD_92532 | JGI IMG/M metagenome (GOLD analysis project Ga0126339, IMG submission 92532) | Coral microbial communities from Petempiche,Puerto Morelos, Mexico - Orbicella T R C metagenome | ecosystem: Host-associated > Invertebrates > Cnidaria > Coral | place: Petempiche,Puerto...
AGACAACAGACCTTGTCCTTTGACTTCCTCTCGCATATCTCCATTGACGAAAACCTTCAAGAAAGAAACGCAAAAATGGATTTCATGTAAATGAAAAGTATTCAAACCCTAAGTATTCTAAGTATTCTAACCTTAACCCTAAGGACATATGCGCTCCGGTCGTATGACCAAGAGGTCATAAGTTAGACCCTGGCCCATATGCTTGGGCTATGATTTCGGGAAGGACACCTTACTCCTTTTATACTTCTAGCCTTTGTGCTGCTAGATGACACGGGTCTCATGAACGAATATTAGCGTCTCACTGATTTGTTGGTGGAGAAATCTCGCGTTAAACAAATGGCACAGACCATGGGGGTATTTTACTCTGTTAAGATGTTTCTAGAGTAGGGGCTCTGTCTATTGCGGTTCTGCATAAAATTATTTCAAAAAAGTAATCACGTGCAGGTTGTGTGACATACAAAGCAGTAAGATATAGTGTAGGCTTTCTTGGAATTCTACGGTATGTAGCTTACTGGCATCAAAAAGCACTTAATCAACTAATTAGCCTAGTTTAATCTCACGGACTACCTAATTAAGGTAAGAAGTTAATCTTCGGTTTAGATTTGTTTTTTGTTTGAAAGTTAGATTAGTATACAGTGCATACAGGTCACTCGTGGCCCCATAAACTCAGAGCTTGTATGGGTCGCCATGGAAACCACAAGTCTAAGATCCTGACTAATGACTTTTTTAAGGTATTGTGACCTACAGCCCTGGAGAGGAATAAGGATGTCTCTCTGGGGACTGTGACCTGCAACCCAGCAGATAAGATGAGGTTGTGACATCCCTTACCATACTAGACTAGTGATTTTTTCACTGAAAACCACGTTAACCCACATATCATTGTTGCGTTGTTGTTTCTTTTGATTTGGGAGCATTAATATATGATAGTCAATACATATGGTGGGATTTTTCGTGCGATGACACTTACCCTTGCTCGCTGTTTGCTGGCACTGTACGTAGCGGTAATCTGTGTCCATACACCTTCCCTTATGGTAGGACGCGTGAGCAGACTAAATATTGTATCGTGATTTTCGTTTCTGTGGAACCAGCGTACTTTTCCATTTTCAATTTCAAAATGATACTGCCCATCTTTGTGCTTCGAATGGCTACCCACTGTGTCAAATATCGATTGTATGCCCTTGTTTGTGTCCAGTTTCACCCAGGTTGATATAGTGATACCTTCTCTGGGGATTCTATCGAAGTGTGCACCGTCCAGAAGAACGTCTCCACCTTAAAAGATAAAATGACGTTGAAACTCAAAATTTAACAACGAGCCGACGGTTATCTTAAATGCGGATCCAAAATCGACACTTGTGTTGTGTATGATGCACATTTTTCTTCGGGGATCGCTTTTAATTTGCTGGTCCGAGCACGTGCACTCGAAATGGATCACAACGCTTGCACAGCCAAAAATGCGCTTTTAAAAGTGAAATAGGTTGGTGTGGTAGATAACATAGGAAAATTCATGCAGCAATTTTTTTCAGAGCTTTAAGAGCAAATTTTTTCTCGAACAAGTGTTCTTTGATGCACTGGGAAGTTAGTGTAAAACAAAAGACCCCAACCTGTCCCTTGTAATACTAACAAAGAAACGAAAATTCAGGTAAAACGGTATAGGTTCCAAGCAGGGAGACAGGATATCAGGCTGAGTTAATGGACTTTACACTTACCTAACAAGTTCGCGGCATTGCCACATTTCCCAGCGTGTGGCTCTATTTGCGCTCCGTTGGCAATGAAAGCGTTATTTACACTTCCAGAGTCATCCAGTAATGTACCCTTCGAAAACCGGTCGAAACTTATATGGACTGATGGCGGGCAGTGAGCTAAAAAAAAGGACAAGTTAAGGCGTTAGTTGACCAAACTATCTAAAAGTGAAAAATTTCGTGGCACTTTGTTTGTTCAGCTGCGTATTTTAATGACAATAACTACTTTCAAGATTGCAATTAATTTGTCCATTTGACTTTTTCAATGTTTAGCATTATTTAGGTTTGCGTGCAGTAAATACTTTAATTATAATGGATAAATTATAACAGGATCGAGTCCATTAAATTAACAAAACGAAGCTGTCATCTTACATTCACAGTAGTCGCCAACGTATCCCAGCCGACAGACGCATTTCGATATCCCTGGTTTGCATGTTCCTCCGTTCTTGCACGGGGAGACCATACACGTCCAGTCCTTGTCCCGCTGGGTTTCAACTAAAACAGATAAGAATACGCGATTAGCTAAAAACACCACTTTGGCGCGTAAGATGACACCTATATAACAGTGATTGTAGAAACAGGTTTCCTTAATGGTTATTTTACTTGACTATTTTTAACTAGAGAGGTTAGAGATTTCCCATCGTGACTCCTTGTCTTTATTCTTGTGCAAAACACTTGACTTTGTCTATGCCACGTCCTCCGCCCATCGGTGGCTGAATTAGAGAGTTCTGCAGACGTGCACTTAATTTATTTAATATCACTCGATTGGTATAGAAATTGTAATGCCAGAATTATTGGTCATTATTCCAGAGCTAACAGTATTGACTACATTCTGTCACCAAGCTATGGGTAATAATCAGGCTTCTAGACTAAATTAGAAATCGAGTCTGTCTGACGACGTTTCCTTCTTACCCCAGCAATCCAAACCGTCCCCCACAAATCCATGCTTGCAGATGCAATGTCCTCCAACACAATGAGCGTTCCGATCGCAATGCTGACACTCCTCTGTACAAGACAGAGAAACATTTTCCAGAATAAGATAAAGCGTACGTATACGCAACGGCCAATTCCCTCTAAGAGACAGGGAATTCAACATGTTGGATATGAAATTGGCCATTGTGTCGAGAAAAAGAATTAGGCTTCAAAAACAGCTTTATTCTAACCAAATGGTGCTGTAGTGCTTTCTCGTTTGCGATGTTTTGAATTACGTGTTGAATCACTAGAGTTTGAATGCTTGAAGGCTGGATTGAAGCTATGAGCTTCACAGCCACAAGATTTCCCAGTGTGGCCTCCTCCAGTGATGGACTATTTTCCACATTTAGGTTGTCTATATTTGTCGAGTCGAGTTTGCACTTACCTCCTTTTCCAGGAAAGAATTTTGGCGCTGAGGAGTACTTGTATGCTCCAGCATCTGAAATAAGAAATAAACATGATCAGTAAACGAGTCTTTCAGAATCCCCTTCTGAATACAATTGTATCCCAAATAAAAAGACAGTTGACACGAGTAGTATTCTTTGAGGTCTTTATAGGAATAGAACACATTGAAATTAGTAAGACTCGACGCCAAAAGACCTCTTGTCCTTTGCGTGGACAATATTCTCGCACGTCAGGTAAATTGGAAACATGGCAAACATGGCGCTATGAACCAGAAATTGTGTCTGCGTAGGACGGTTAAGTCCGAGATTGTCGGTACTGTAACTGTTGTCTTATTGCTTATCCAGTACAAGTCTAGTTAAGTAAAAGTCAAGTATGTGCAGTCAACAGTCTGTCAAACCTTCACATCTTGGTCCAGAGAAGTCACCGCGGCAAAAACACTCGAAGCTATCGTCAATTGTCTCGAGACACACGGCGGAGTTGAGACAAGGTTTGGAGGTGCAAGCGTTTGCTAACATTTATAAAAGATAAGAGTCAAGTCACATTTAGTCAGAAGCGGTTGTTAATAGTCAACAGTAATTCCCGGTCATTGAAGAAAAATGGCAAGACACTTTTCAAAGAAACGAGCTGTTTGTGAGAGCAAGCTTAAAAGAACAAGCTTAGTCTATTTGTGAGAACAAGGCGAAAAGAGACAAGGCGCTTTGCTCTAAGGCAGGGTGTGGGACAACAACCAATCAAGGAAACAACAAAAACGACAACAGTAAAAAATAAATAAATAAATAAATAAATAAGGAAAATAAATAAATAGATGAAAAGAATGAATTGTTACGTCGCTGTCTTTGATGACTTTGAACTCTAGTCTACTGGGTATGTTTTTCAGAAGAAGCTACTTTTTCATCATTACTAATAAGAGCGATCGACAAAGGCACTTCAAGATGTCTTTAACATCGGTCTGAATTAAGTATAAGGCAGGACTGAAACAGGGTATTGATTCAGGATCAAGTCATTTAAAGGGTATCGAATTTTTGGTCAGGTCATAAATAGGGTAGGGAAAATTGCAGATTTTGGTCTTAAATAGGGTAAGGGTTTCAGTAAGCGGGCCGCACAACCCCACCCAATTTTTTTCGGAGAACCCCCCTGGGACTTTCATATTTGCCATGCAATTCACAGGCATCGCTTTTGTGACCAATTCACCACCAAATAAGAAAACAAGGTCTCGATTTAGCTACCTCCCTATGTTTAGCACGTTATTGTCTTTAAAAGGTTGCTCTTACTCTTCAAGTGTTCTGTTGTCTTGCGCACGGGTGATACCTCAGTAATGAAGTTGGTTGATTGAACAGGAGGTGGCGCAGGGGCCAAAGCTTGCTCGGGGATAAGCACTGAAAAAGCAAAACTATGGATCAAATAAAGAACTTGTTATCTAGTAATGACGCAGTAGGGCTGCTCATAGAGCCTATAAATTTCCCAATTATATTCTGACGCAACATTTATCTAGGGAAGTTTTTGAGTAGGTAGTTCTTCAGAACCCATGCATATCGAGCAGAATATAAGTACATTCATCATTTTATCTCGCCGCAATGGAAACTCTCACTAACTGGTAAAAAAGGTAAACTGTCCAAGTTTTTTTTTTTTTCTTAATGACACTTCAAGAAATCGGAAACTTGAAAATGCACTTTGTTCCCTCGACACAAAACGTCTTGTACTCACTCTAATTTTGACCTTTTTACTCAATCGAGATTTTAGGGATTGGTTTATACCATGACGCAATCGTCCATGGTTTACATGGAGGACTCGGTAACCTGGTATTGGGAGTTCTAAGGTCCTACATTCTAATCATGACAGCATTCAACATTTTTTGTTTCTTTTCCTCAAATTCCCTTAATAGAGAGGGCAAATTAACAGAGACAGTCTGCCAACTGTAAAATATCAACGAATGGGGCTTAAACATTAATATTTACTCTACGGAATGTTTATGGTACCGTTCGAAACCGCAATTCTTACTTTACCCAAGGGCTGATTACAAAGTGTGATACCAACTAGATAGGATGAGTAGAATCCAAAAACTCACCGTTACATCTCGTTCCTCGATAAGCCTTTGGACATTTACACAGGTATACTGTGTAGAAGACTAAGCAGCTTCCTCCATTATTGCAAGGGTTAGGATAACATGGATTGTCTATTGACGACACCAAAGATAATGTTACTAAATTGTATTGAAATGCATTAAAAAAAAGGTATTAAAAAGTATTAAAAAGTGGGATAAATAGGAAATGAACACAGTCCCTAAAAATTCCGCGTACGCTTAAATTGTAGAGCATGGTCCAATGGCTTATGTATATCATCATGGGTAAGCCAATGAAAACTCTTGACTTGTATATTAGCTTGCATCGTCTAATGATCCAGTTTTTAATCATTGATAATACCTCTACACACAGAGATTAGGCTAGAACAACAGCCCCTTTAATGCTTTAAGAGAGGACAACATATAAAACTGACTTTCACAGTGGGGGCCATTGAATCCATCTCGACACTTGCACTGGTAACCTTTTCCGTGAACCGTTACACACAAGCCATCATTTTTACAAGGATTGGGCAGACATGAATTAACTGGAGGAAACAAATTGCGAATCTCAATTAGGATAACTGCAGGAATTATATAAAAAAGCTTAACTCAGTTTAATTTATGCCACACTTACAGAAGAAACTCTAGCATGTTTGAAACATGTTTTGCCTAGCGTCTTTTAAGGCAACAGCAAGCATAAAAGCTGCATGCTATGGCTATATGAAACAGTACCATAGTTATTGTAAGTTTGAGCTGGTATTAACCCTTTCTTCCGGCTCGCTCTGTCGAGGCTATTTTTATAAGTGGTTTGGGTTATTTGCCATATTTTAATCAGTGATGGAGCAGAACTGTCGTAAACAATCTAGTTTTAAAGAGTACCCTTGCATGATTTTTTTAAAATTTATCTGTTAATTCACTTAAGCACTTATTTACCCTCTCGCTTGCTCACTTGTCTATTTTTTTTTTTTGAAATGAATTTTGTTATATTTTCTTTCAAGAACAATACCATCAAATGTCACCAAGGGACTCTACGGGTATGCTCCATCAGGACAAGGAAATAGAGAGTATGAGGGAGGAGACCTGCACTATCCCTTTTAACTATCCTTTTTAACTATTCTAGATCTGTCTATGAGATGTACATACCAAAAGTCAACCTATACGTTAAATTACCTTGACAGTTACGTCCTAGAAAGCCGTTCTGGCAGTGACACCTGTAATGGTTGTTCTTCTCTCGGAGACAAAGACCGCGATTTCTGCAAGGATTTGGAACGCAGTGGTCCACTACAAAAGAAGTAAATATGCACATTAGATTTGTTTAGATTGAATTAATTTTCCTAGATACTCGTTGCAACCCATTCTCTTCTTTTAGTAAACAGTAAAATAGAAATTGCTACCCTGGTGTACTCTTGCTGGTTTCAATTATGCTTGTTTGTATCTGGCTCGACGAAAAGCTTCTGTGCTATGCCATTATATTATTATATGGACGATTTTACATTTTAACCGGATAAAAATTTTCATTAAAGATATAAACAGATAAATGGGTAAATGAAATACTAGTTATGCAATGCTTTCGAACATGTATTTTCTCATTATACACACAAACCTTTATTTTTATACCATGCCATGTAGGAAACACATTAGCCAATGCAATCAATGCGACACACACGTAGTGATGACTACTGCTACTCACTATTTATCTATAATTTAGTATTACCTTGACAGTGAAAACCAGTGAATCCTGGCTCACAGGTACAACTGTATCCTTTCCCTTCTTCTACCACACAAACGCCTCTGTTCTTGCAAGGATTTGGATTGCAATAATCCACTGAAATGAAGAAGTGGGGTGAAAAAACAATTCAATTTTTCATAGATGGTAATTTGCTAATCTATATATTGCTCGTTTCTATTCAACAGGGAAATATAATTGTAGTCGTCTTTCTCCAAAGTTTGCTTATTTGATGAATCAGGTTGTCATTTCGTGACGCCCGGTACCCTGGTTAGCATCTAGACATGCACATGTAATACATTTAAGAAAATCAGAGGCAAGACAAGTTTCATATGCGGTTTCTATGCGGTTTCTGGTTATGCGTGGAATAGTGATTGTGTGAATGTGATTGTGAATTGATAATTCGGGGCACTGCTAGACTTTCGCCCTCTTTAGTTATCGCCTTAATTTTTTTTTTCTGCATCCGTAAATTTAATACAAAACAACCATCCCGGCGGCCATTCCTCGTAGAACCAGAAAGTGCAAAATTTATAGCCAACAATGTCGATTAAACATGCACTTGATCGACTTACTATGAGGCTTTAGATGTACTCTCACTTTTGTTGCTTCTGCAAGACCAAGTGGTCCGGTTAGAAGCTAATTTCACAGAATTTTACATGCATATTTAAATTGGAAATTCACCATCGACATATTTAACGAGGTTTTTATCATAGAAACAAGGAATATTCTGAGTCAAAAGGCTGTCACTTAAATTAAGCTCGGATCTAATATTTATGCCCTGTTCTTCTTCCTATTCTCGTACACTTACATTACCATAAACTCTTTACAGGCACTTGTGTTGAAAAATTTAATGTTAAATCTTTAACAGCTCTGAGAGGACCAACAGTTAGCGTTGTTCTTACGTGAATGCGAATGTAGGGTGACTGAGTTACATTGACAATGAAGTGCAGTAATCATCTCCGGCATTTAAATCAGCATAATGTTTAGCGGTTGATTGCGTAGTGTGATTTGGTGACGGTTAATAAATTTGGACGACTTGGGCAGGCAGGTTTTCAGTGCGCATGATTATATATATGTTACAAGTTACGGCCTTAAAGTATCTCAGTCAAGGTATTTTGAGATATTTTAGCCACGTACAAAATTACCTTTAAATTAAAGGAAACCTGAAAATAGTAGATTACTACGAAAGAGAAACACCAAAGGGATAATAATAAACCATAAAGGAACATGGATGGTTAAGGATGGAAAAGATTAACACTGATTACGAACGATGAACTTGAAACAATTAGGCTTAACTTTTGAAGATGCGCGAACCGTGACGCAGCTCCTTTAATATTAGGACTTGCAAGATGGAGTGACGGACTCAAGGCGAACTATCTGTTCACAAGTAGCTTGAACATCGAACCAAGAGAGAGACACCTCAAAGAAATTTCAGTCGCAATCAGACCTTGGAGGCCTAAACCTATACTACCAAACCATATTCCAGTTTACCAGACCAAAGTACCTCGATGGGAGCCTATTCCATTACCGGCCATAACCAAGCACTTGACAGGTTTTATACAGAGACCGAGCCTAGAACTCGAAACCAAGTTGTTTCAAAATTAGCTGGGAGCAGAGTGCGTCAACACTCAAAGTTAGACACGAACACAGAATTAAGGGTAAATAAAAGCCAACTGCGAATGCTAGTTCCTGTCTTCATGCTAGAAGAAACAGAAACGACACAGAAAAGATTCTTTTAGACAGATTATCCACATCAATAATGAAAACAGCGGCATCTGAAACTGCGTTGAATTTTCTAGCGCCTACAGCATCAAAGCACAGCGGCAATGAATCAATAGATCGGCAGGAAGCGATATTTATATTAAGAAATGAATGCTTCCTGCGCTCTAGGAAGCTGCAAGTGAAGATGATTAACGAAGATGTGAAGATGTGTAACGAAAGTTAGTAAAATCAGTTAAAATGGCTTTGTTCGCATTGTTATTGCCCACGTAGTATATGGGTATGTTATACGTGCGCTGTTATTCTCAACACTCTGTTTCCTCGAAAAAGTGACATATTCTAAACAATTGCTTGCAGCTATGAACACTTCACCACGTTTTTCTCTGACATGCTCGTAAATGGGACTTGCCTTCACACGAAGCGCCAGCAAACGCTGCAGGGCAGCGACAAACATAGTTGCCTTCCTCTCCCAAAAGGCACGTACCGCCATTATTGCATGGATTGGGAATACAAGGGTTGTCTGTGAGTGAGCGAGGAAAATGTATGGTATGGACAAGCGAAGACAAAAAAAATGAATTAATTTTCCAGTATGAAGTCACAGCTCGTAGATACATTAAGACTATATAGCCCTTTAAAAAATCCAACTTTAAAGTTAGTGGAGCTTCGCTGGATTTTAATTTTAGTTATAAGGGCCCCACTGCAGGTTGGTGTTTTCATATCACTTTATAATTAAAACCCGGGGATATTGCTTTTATATACAAATAGTACTCAACCAGAATTAAACCAAACACTTTTAGATTGAGCAAAAGTGAACGAAACCTTGATCTTTCAACACTGTTTAGGAATTTTATAAACGTTTTGTTACTTTAGAAGGACTTTGCCATGTACCCACTACGATAATAAAAATTGACATATTTCTCAGGCAATAACTCACTCATCTGGCAGTTTCTTCCTTTGAATCCCCTTGGGCAGGAACAATCATACGAATGCCCCTTTATAGAGCAGGGGGCGCCATTCTGACAGGGGTTTGGACTGCACACCGCTACAATTAATGGAACAAAAGAAGTTGAGTATGAACAAACCAATGATCTCGTCGAGTATTGTGAGCCAGATCACAGGTCAGTCTATTGGCTTGCAGAAAACAAACAAACAAACAAACAAAAAACAAACAACAAACAAAAATAAAAAAAAGGATAAGATAAAAGAACGAAACTAATGTTTCAAAAATATGGACCAAACAAGCCAGTGCAGTAGAGTCATTGCTCTTTTCATATTGCTTGTAGCAGTGCTCTGGGAACACCGTGCCAATGTTTACAAATTATTTCGTTTTTCAAATACATTAGGCTGGTGAAAGTCAAAATGAAATCGCCCGCTAAGTATATGGCGCAAAAAATATATACTCAACAACAAAAAGTTGTAAAAAAGATCAGCCTTAATAAATATTATCCAAGGAATATGGAACTTAGATTACCACTTACACTCAGTTGTTTTGTTCCTTGCTTGTAAAGCCAGACCTGTGACACTGTGTGTTGGGCTCGCGGCTTTTAAGTTGTTTGGAAGTTCGGTGCTATGGAAAACGGGCACGTTGTGTCGACCATCTGCGTTAACTTGGTTCTCGAATTCTAGCCATTAGGGGAAGACAAAATAATAAAATCAAAATAAAACACACCCTGTTTATGGTTAAAGTTGAAATAAATGAAAAGAGAGACTCATTTTCCAAACATGTAGTATATAGAGAAAGTTATTTTAATGTTCCCTGGTTTCATTGTAGTTCCATTTAATGCTACGAAGGTATTGTCGTTTGTGATCACCTGTACAGTTCGTTCCGCCATATCCCGACGTGCACTCACACTTATACCCTCCAAATGCTGTCCTGGAGCACGTTCCACCATTCATACAGGGGTTTGGATGGCACAAGTCACGTTCTTTGTAATAGAAATGTAACGTCGCGTTAGCCAGTGGTGTTGTATACAGTCGTACGTGCGTTGCATAGGAAAAATAACATTGTTATTGTGTGCTCGAACGAAAAAAGGGGTTATTTTTTTATGTGACAAAATTAAAATTGCTTTTCAGAAAACGTTCTTTTTGACAGAATTGTAACATTGCTTTAGTCAAAGGTCTTGCCATGAACGAGGCATGATTCATTTATCAGTTGGTGAAATGAAAAGCAGTTTGGATTTTGAGGATTTTGGCCATGCAAATACAGTTCATTTGGGGTGTTTGGTCACGGCTAAGTCGTGTTCGTCTTGCCATGTGTGTCGTTAAAGGAGAAATAGTCTATCTTTGTGTCAGATTCACAACTTTTTGGTAGGTATTAAAGGCATAAAAGGCAATTTTTCTGGTATACAACACATTCAAACACATGCGGTAGGTCAGGAAAAGTTTTTGTAAAGGTTTCCTTTCAACCTTCGTTAGTGCTTTTGTAGTACGTACCGTTACAGTTTTTCCCTGAATAGCCCGGTTTACACGCACATAAGTAATCTTCTTCATTGATTTCGATGCAACGTCCATCATGCATGCAGGGACTGGGATTGCAGAGATTCTTGACGCATTGATAACTGTCAACTCCCGTTTGATGGCATTTGTTGCCAAACTGGCAAGGATTGGGTTTGCAGAGATCTCGTTCTAGAAGTTAAGTCAGCAAGAGTAAATAGATTAGAAAATTGAAGTAAATTGAGATCTAATGATTTAGAGGAAGTAAAGATGAAGATAATATATTCAATTTTGGCTACTGGACTACGATGAAGGGTAATGCTTGCTGTCATGAAAGGTATAAACATTTTCAGGACAGAGATCCAGAAGGACATTTCTTTCTTTCTCATTCTCCGAGAGGATGAAAGGTTATTTTGCACTTTTTTTGGCGAGATAAAGCGATCTCCACAAGGGGAAAGAGAAACACAATATCTCGTTTGGAATCATTGGTTAGTACACAAAGGCCCAATGACCCACAATTGCCGCGCCGCTAATTCTGGTTCACTGGAAATAATTTACTTCAAATAACGGTTCCCAAAAATTCTCG
>Ga0126339_10003356_pt1 | contig 11637 bp, 7 predicted proteins | sample OrbTmetagenome_2_FD_92532 | JGI IMG/M metagenome (GOLD analysis project Ga0126339, IMG submission 92532) | Coral microbial communities from Petempiche,Puerto Morelos, Mexico - Orbicella T R C metagenome | ecosystem: Host-associated > Invertebrates > Cnidaria > Coral | place: Petempiche,Puerto...
CTAGCAGTAAATAACAGCTAGGCCCGCTATCAGGCATCTTTTGCGATTGCAGGATACCATCAGTAGCAGTAGCTGCAGTAGCATTAGGAGCAGCATTAGAAGCAGTCGCATCACTAACAGTAGCATCAGCAGTGGTAGTAGCAGTAGCATTGGTCGCAATGACAACAACAACAGCAGTAACAGTACAATCAAAAGCAAACAGCAGCAGTGGCACATTAGTAGCAGTCAAATTAATATTATCACGATGGCAAGCACTTATTGATTTAAAATGAGACTTGAAAGGGCAACATAAAAGTTTAAAATAATTACATTCATTCATAATTTACGTGAATTATGGAGTTCAAAGCATTAGACCTTGGTCAAAACAAAATCGGTTCATTGTGAGTTATGCATTTTTGTCCTTACTAATTATGCCATTGGTGTGTGTGAGAGAGAGAGACAGCAGAGAATTTGAAGTGGAAATCAAAGGCTTGGATCAGTTTGAGCTGGAGTCCTAGTTTGAACCATAACAACAATGCCTATTTCCTCCCTAGGAATGGCACACAACTCAAGTGAATACGTTCACACTGTTATTGAGGCGCTGTCGCTAAGCTTTGCTGACACTCTCTGGTATAATGCTGACCCGAGCAAAGTCAAAGTGCCTGTGGGTGAACTTCTGCACAAGGACTATGCTGCAAAACGTCGAGCTCTGATCAAACCAAAAAGGTGGGCATATATTATTGACGGCAGTGTAATTTTCATGGATACATTTGTTAAAAAAATGATATTTCCTTGACAATAAGTATGGTTTCACCATAAGTGGCGCCTAAATGTGAGCAACACGTGATCTGTATTGTGTTTCTTTAATCGGCTCGAAACTTGGATGTTTCTCTTACGGGGAGGAAGTGGGTTTGTGACGGGAGGTGTGTGGTTTTTCAGACACCCTGTTAGTTATTGCAGAGATCCCTTACTTGTACTGATGTATTGGTTGTTAAAGTGGGTGCCTTTCTATTAACGCGTTTTGTATACGTGGTTTACAGAGCACTAGGAAGCTATCAACGAGGATCACCATTCAGTGGCAGTGACACTGTTTATTTCAGTGTGGTTGATGATCAGGGCAATGCGTGTTCTTTCATCAATAGTAATTACACAAATTTTGGAACAGGTCTTGTTCCTGAGGGATGTGGATTCACTCTCCAGGTGCGTAGAGTACCACCTTCTATTACATAGCAGAGCTAGCGGGCAAAATCAACGAAATTCTGCACAGTGATTGGCTGAATTACCCAGAATCCTTCATTTACTAATGTTGTTTGGTGATTTGCCCTTGTTCCTTATTGTTTGACCTCTACTGCATTTCGGTCCATGAACATACAAGTTGTATTTCTCTACTTCCTTATTTCTTCGTCAGATTTCTTTTTCCTAGGCAACGGTAAACAAATGAAATAAAAGGAAAATCCTGTATTCAAGAAAAACCTGTGTCAACAAAATTTTCCGGAATGATGGCTCAACCCATCTTCTCAAAGACGTACAAAATTTTTAACTCAAAGAGCACTGTAGACTTAAACACTGGTCTCGAGGAAATCAGTTTTGTTTTCCCGAGAATCTCGATGTTGCCCGAGATTACGTTTTCTGGTGTTACCGCACATTTGTTAAAAACAGCAGGCCCCCTTGTTTGTAATATACCTTTGGACAATTTCTTTTTCTACAGAATCGTGGAGCCAATTTCTCACTTCGTGCTGATCACCCAAATGTCCTAGAGCCAAGGAAGAGACCCTACCACACCATCATCCCAGGAATGGCCACTCGGGGGGATACTGGAGAGTTATATGCTTGTTTTGGTGTCATGGGAGGCTTCATGCAACCACAAGGACATGTTCAGGTTAGCCTGGCGAGTTAATCCTCGTTAATCCTTGTGAGAATGCCATAAAAAGTTGAAACTTTCACTTTACCAAACGTTGCGCAAAACTAGTGCATGGAGTAACTCTGAACGCCGTTCATGTACATCACCACATGCTGAGATTTCATCTACAAACACTTGAATTGAAATGACCTGTTATTTTATCCTTACACATCAGACTAGTTGCATAAAGTACTAATTGGCGCCTTGGATTTCGGCTTAATGATGTGTGTCACTAAATCAGTGTAACCCTGACTCTTTGTAGAGCTCTAATCTGACTTGCGGTTAAGCAGAAACAGTAAAATTTAACAATTGCGTAAGCAACGAGCTTAAAGTAGAAAGAGTGCTAGTTTGACGTCCTAAGAGAATAAAATGATATTTGGATTGCAAAAAAAAAAACAAACAAAGAAAACTATTTCTGTAGTTGTTAAGAGAGCTCTGCAAATTTACCTTGTTTTCCAGCATTTTCTTTGGTTTCGTGACAGATTACTGGGATGTTAGTTGGTTAGAAGCTAAAGAAAAGCTGCAGCAATTGTTATTCTTGGGTCTCGCATGCTAGTATAAGTAATCTCTTTTCCGGAAGACACCTCTTAAAAATCTGTTACTTAAGTTCTTAAGAAGAGCTTTATTTTCATTGGTTCAAATTACTTTCTGACCAGGTACTTCTCAATATGATTGATTTTGGAATGGACCCTCAAGAGGCTTTGGATGTACCTCGATTTTGTATCAGTAGTGAGGGACAAGAACTTGGGACCGTTTTCCTAGAAGAAGGCATCTCAGAAAGCGTTGTAAAAGAGCTTATGGAGCTTGGGCACAGTGTTACGTACCCTGTATCTGGACATAGTAGGAGTGTGTTTGGTCGGGGCCAAATAATCGCTCGCAAGAGTGCACCCTGCAAAACTGGACCAAATAGATCTGTTTACTGGTCTGGATCAGATCCTAGAGCAGATGGATTAGTTGTTGGATTTTGACAAATAGCAGTACTAAATCTTTACCCGAATTTAACAAAACGACCTTGCGATTGTTGTTCAGCTTACAAATACTGTGACAGACACTTAAACAACAGCAAAAACACGTGATTACATGCATAGATCTACAGCGGTTAAGTTTTCACTTTCCTATTTTTTTTGGCTTTGCTTTGCGTTTGGCATCAGCCCCAAGCATTTGCTTCGTGTTGACTGAGTTGTGATTGGTTCATTGGATTACCCGTGTCCTTTGTGATTTACCCGACTGACAACTTTAAGGTTGGTTTTTACGACACTCAGTTTAAAACTGCTCTAAGCGTAACGTAATTGGAAACTGATTGGTTCTTAGCTTGTCCTATTTTTCACTTGATTGGAGTGCGGACAGCTCAGGTGTCCAACAGAATAACAGATAGATGAATATTATTGAAGACTCCTTTTTATTGCTCAGACCTTTTAAAAAGGGATTTTCCAATTGAATTTAAATTATAATTTTACTCGTAATTATACAAATCGAGCTGCCGTCACAAGGTCAGCCGAAGTAGTGTAACTACGACAGACAGTTTAAAACAATTTCAATCAATCTCAAGAGATCATCAAATATATATTTTCAAGTAAGTAATCTTTTAACTTTATGTACTTACAGTTTTTATGTAGTCTGTATTTTGATTGTTTACTTGTTTATTAATTAATGTACATTTATGTTATTTATTAGTGGGCTTCCTGGGAAGAGGCCTTTTAACTAAGCGGAGTTTTTCACTCTAAATAAAGAATGGCCTTATCTTACCTTATTGCATTATAACAGACAACGCCTATTCGCACTGCATAAAATATCGATATCGCATGTAAGTCAACAAACCAAATGAGTAATTTGACCTTGTCGATTGCAGCGGCCTAGAGAATATACTAAGTGTAGAGGAACCGGTACTGCCAAAAGAATGTCACCAAATCTCTTCCACCGTTTGAGGATAATGCCCAGAGTAACTTTTTGTTCTACCCACCCGCCCACCCGCCCACCCTATAGCTTATAAATTGCACTGTAACTCTTGTGGCATTGCAGATTTTTTTTTTCCCAATAACTTAATGAAAAACGATAATTGTTGCAGTGCGTAATAGGATACTTTTCACCGGTTTGTTTTCAACATTATAACGATAAACATGTCAAGCGTACTTTGGCAACAGTTTAAATGGTGCACCATGTCACATTTTGGTACCTGCCTCATCCTTAGTCGCCCGCGCGATAGTAAAAAATTATAATAGTTAATTATTGAGGAGGGGCGCAGGGAATCATGGGAGGACAGGAAATTTCTTTCCCTCTTTTTCTCCTTCCCAGCGCTCCCTGCGCTCGCGCTCTTTACTCGCCACCAGCTCCCGCTCGCGCCTTCTTGCGCACTCCCAGTCTTCCAATCGCCCTTTGCACTAAAAATAAGAAAACCCCGTGGAGGAGGCAGTTTTGGTACAACGAACTGAATTTTGGCGGACATTTTGCCGCCATGTATGCATCACTACAACCTAACGCGAAAAGAGATATGTATTTTTTCACACTGTGTCGTTGTAGTCCAACTTAGAACCACTTCAGTCGTCGGAACTTTCAATTTGGTACATTTTAATTTCCTATTGCGCTTGTGGCTATTATTTTACCGATATCTGAGCAACATGTTTCCACTAGTTTGTTCGAGATCGGAGAACGCAAAACATTACAAATTACGGACTTAATTGTGATTGGTTAGTATCATCACCGAGTAGAAAGTTCACCTCTGTAGCCAAAATATTACCGTCCGTTTCTTCAGAAATGAAACAAAATGTCCTTATGCCCTTCTGATGAGTCAGTTTCGTGTAAAATACGAGCCAGCCAGGAAAATCGCAGTGTATTTATAAACTGGGAGACTTGGCCCCCGTCCACACGTATCCGGATATTTTTGAATCCGCAACTTTTTCTTCCCGGATACGGCTTCCGTCCACACGCATCCGGCGAATTCGGCAGCGAATCCGGATATTTTTGCTTCGTGTGGAAGGGTAAATTTTTGAATCTGGGAAGAAAAAGTTGTGGATTCAAAAATATCCGGATACGTGTGGACCGGGCCTCATACATGTAACACCCTCTTCCCACCACCCCTCGACACTTTCCTCAAGTTATGATTGTGCCGAATTTCCACTGGACGGGCGTGTTTAGGATGACAGCGTATTGTCCAAGGCAGTCCCACGCCATGGAATACGACGCTTGATACTTCCAATCCCTTATTATGAACCTATTTACCTACTTTAGGAACGGCGAGTAGAAACTTTATTTGTACTTAAAACCACTCGTGACGTTTCGCATGTCCCAGTTTATCACTCATCAAAATAAATTGCAGGAAAAACTGCTTATGATATGATAAATCAATTCGGTGTTTTGTCAAGTAATGCGAGTCCTTCTTGGCTTTAGCATTTCTATTCATAATACTAGTCTTCATACTTTTTCTCCGGCATGTTATAATTTCAGCCTCTATCTCATAACGCTGGTTTTCACTAGCGCACAAGAAGAAGGCCTAAGCGGACATACGCCGCAAGGTGATGTCAAGTGTCGCCCTTTTGCTGGGAAATTGTTCTAACAAAAAGCGACAGTCATCAACATCGTACTGCGTCTATGGCCCCGTCCACAGCTACGCCGGAAGAATTTGAAAACGGAGCTTTATTTCTCCGGTTAGGCCTTCCTTCCACACTAATCCGGAGCTTTTCGAAAACGCTCTTCAAACCGGAGGAATTTGGAAACGCCGGCTTCGCGTTCTAGGGTGGACAGAAAACATTTTCAAAACGAAGCTTTTCGAAAACGATGAGGTTACGATAATCAGGATATTTGCCTGTCCGAGTCAAACACAAACCCACAATGACCGGTGATTGTTGCGTTTTTGAATTTCTGTGGCCTAATGTGGACGGAAATTCAGAGTGAAACCTTCGTTTTCAATTTCTCCGGCGTAGTGTGGACGCTGCCTATGTCGGCTCATGCTTATTTATGCTTGTGCACTTGTGAAAACCAGCCTATACTTTCGCCGTTCACCAATAATCACCATTTATTAGAGGTCGGGCACTGGGGTCTATGAGATTTAATGATTTTTTTTTTATTCAATGCCGGCATGAAATTTAGCTCTTTGTGAATATCTGCGCTGGCTTATTAATTCTTGAACAATGTAAAACAAGTCATGAATTCGTTTCACAATTTATAATAAATAAGGCCAATAAATAGCAAGCAATGTTCTTACTTATATGTATTGATTTTACACATTTTCTCTTTCCCAAAGCACTCATATTTTTTTATGAATTTTGATTGATTTATTGAGTAACCCTGATCGTATTTGCAGCAGTTCAGGCGTACTCGCTTGCAGGTTTCGTTAACCAATCTAAAGGTACATCAGTATTACACAACGTACTCGTATATTGTATTCTAGCGTGCTACAAAAACCTATGAAAAATATTTCGACGTTTTACCGTTGATTTATTCATTAAATTTCAACTGGTCCAACTGAATTGACGTCTTGAGGAGTATGCTTTTCAAGTCAGAGGCTTGAAAAATAAGGTTCAGATCATAACAGGCATAAATCATGACCAGAAAGAGTATTTCCAAGTCACTTGGCGTAGGCTACCATGACAACATTGTCTCCTCTGACAAACAACTGGTTTACATGACGTTGTTTAAATATCAAACGCTTGTTGCCACCAATTAAAAGCGTCTTTGACAGTGTTTTGTTGTAGGAGCTTGTCTCAGGATCATTCATACTTATCTCTTGATCTGCAGTTTTGAGCTTATCGCCCCCAGGAGAGATTACTTCTTGTTCAGAACGTCCAAGCTTCAAGGAAGGTGGCTGATTTTGTCTGTTGTTATACTCGCCACGTTTCATGGACGGTTTAGGCTTTTCAATTGTAGAAACATCAACTGGTAATTTTGAAGAGCAACCAGTTCCTTTCTCGAGTCGCAATTTCTTAGCTTGCCTCAGGTCCGTGATGTCTACAGCCCTTGAACGTTTCTTTGTATTTCCTGCCTTATCCCTTTCAACATGTCGAGCCTGTACTTTCGCCTTAGAAGTGACATTGGAAGGCAATTTTTTAAGAACTTTTCTTGGTGTAATTCGTAGAGACGCTTTGACAGGGGTCTTAACTCGTTTCGTTTTACCTTTATCACTGTGGCGGCCATGTCTCTCTACACCATCCATTGTTTTTGTTTCACCTGTCGCTTTGGAAGAGTTTTCAGGCTTGTTTTGCACTTTACCGTCTGAGCTGAGAAGAGCTGAACTAGTTTTCTCACCTCCTTTGTTAACTTTGTTATCGATTTTCAAGTGGGTTAGGACATATTCTTTCTTTGCTGTTGTCTCGTTATCAGAGTGAGGCCGTAGACTGCTTTCAACGCGAGACTCATTTCGGTGTTTATCTGGATCATTTAGAGAGAGCTTGGCTGTTGTGTTAATTTCCATCTTTTCTTTCTTAGCACGTGAAGGTGCCTTTTGCGAGTCCAAGACTTGAAGACACACATTTGTTTTAACTTTCGGCCTCGACACAACGCGTGAATCTTTAGCGGTTTTTCTGTGTCCTCCCTTACAATCACGTGGCTTTTCTGTGTCTGAAGTGTCGAGCTTGATCATCGATTCTTTTCCCTTCACCATTGTCCTATTACGCTGATCACTGCGTGACAATCTTGTCTTTCTATGGCCTTGAGTCTCAAGACGAACTGTCGAGTCTTTAGATGTTTTGCTGGGATTAACCTGAGATGTATCGCAACGCTCGTGTATCTTCTGTCTTGAAGTTGTAGGACTCGCTTTTTTTGCCTTAAAATCGTCTCCTTGCAGAGAATTGTCACACTTTCCTTTAGTTTCGTTTACAAACTTAAGGCTACTTTCTGTTGTCTCATCCCTTCGCTGGCTGCTTCCAGGTTTTGTTTCATTGGAGGCCCCAGAGCTTCGCGGTCGTGTTTCTCTTCTTTTTACTTGAGACGCTCGCTGTAGTTTAGTGCTCTTAACGTTCGCTTTATTCTCAGTTTTCGTTGAGTCGCGCACACTCTTTCCTTGAACAGGCTTTTCCACAGTGCTATTCCTCTCAACACGTTTTCCAGATGTTTCACGAAGACGACTACCTTTCGTTTCATCATTGACACCTGTACGTCTTCCTTTCAGTGACGATCTCGTCTGACGTGCTTCAATCAGCTTTGTCCGTAAATCTGTCTTTTTAAAGCAAGACAAAGAAGCTGTTCTATCACTTCTTGAATTTTCAGGTACTCTAGACCTTTCCTTGGATACCTTGTGAGGTACTTCGCTTAAAGAATGTCGCCTAGGAGGGTAGAGCTCATTTTCTTTTCTACTGAATACACTTTTAGTTTGCGTGAGTTCACTCCTGGGAACACTTGCTCCTCCAGGCTTCTCGTGTGGTGAAGCCTCTGCATCGGACTCAGATGAAGAAAGTTCACCTTCTTCTCTTTCCTTCTTCATATGTTTTGTAGTCTCAGAAGTGTCGTCTTCATCGGAGGTAATTTCGCCTTCTTCTTTATCATCGTCTCCCTTCCTTTTTGATTCATCAATTCTGTTTGTCATTGGAACACGTGGTTTAACGTTCGTTTGTTCTTCGGTTATCACATTGTCACAGGTGAACTCTGCTTCATTCCTTTCAGAGACGTCCTTGCCCTCAGATTTCACAGAAAATTTTGTTGCCGAATGTTCCGAAGAAGAGTTAAGGCCTGTAAATCTCGAAACATCTTTCAGGTTGTTCTCACTTTCTAACAGATTTACCATGGCACAAAGAGAAGTGTTCGAATCTCTTTCATTGTCGGCAGACGCAAAGGTTTCAGCACTGCCTTTATGAGGCGAATAACTCGAGCACTGACTCTCCTGTGATTTAATGAGTTCGCCATCATCACGTTTGCCGTCTTTGTTTTGAGCAGAATATTCACGTGAAACGTCTGTTTCGCTCAGATGTGTTGCATTTTGATCGGTGTCCAATGTCCTTGTTTGTTGTTTTTCTGGCAATTCCTCCAGTTGTTCGTCGTTATGCCCAAACTCTTTACTGACGGCTTGTCGACATTCGTTTTCTTCACGATTACTCGCGGGAACGTGTGTATTGAGACTGGCCTCCTCATCCTTTGAAAGTACGTTATCTGAATTGAGCTCCAAAGCGGAGCATTGCTTATCACTTGATACTGCTCTATTCTCCCTCAATAGACTGTCCGAGTCTTCCAGGTGTTTCCCAGAAACAAAGACGGAGTGTTCTACGGTAGAACATGTAAGATGTAAACGTTTCCCCTCTTCGGACAGAACTTCATGGTTACTCGGCGATGAGTTTAAGGATATTTGTTGAGTTCCAACAACTCCATGTTCGCTCAAACCTTGGCTGATATCGGCATCATCGCTCACTCCAGTTAAAGTACTATAACTTTCTACTGCAACATCTAAAGCCATAGGAGTATCATTTGTCCCTTCATTTGGCCAGAGACGGCAGTCTTGCAAATTTGAAATAAACGAGTTACTCAGTGAATCAGTTTGAAGCTCCATAGAAGACGAGGACGAGAAAGATTGAATGTGCATCTCAAATGTCTTGCTACATGTAGCTTCTACATTGGCGCAAAGCGTTGGACACGTTTCATATTGCTGGAGAATTTCTCTCACTTGATTGCCTTGTAAATTAAATGAGCTAGTTGTATCAGCCAGACCTTTATCAACCTTTGGGGAGCTTGAAAGTTCACATTCTCCTAATTTAGTACCTTCAGGTGTTACACCCTGGAATATTTCCAAAGTTTCAGTATCTTCACAATCGTTTCTTGGTCGATCGTAATTTTCATCTTGAGCTTTTAGCGGTTCAACAGTTTCCAGTTCCAAGTGTGAAACAGTTTCAATTTGAGTTGACATGTTCATTGCAGATGTGTCTTTTATTACGGATTTGGGTACATCCATACTTCCTGCTTCCGTGTCAACAGCACTCTTCATCCTTTCACTTTGTAACTGCATCATGCTAAACACGTGAAGTGCTAGATTTCCACTCGGCTCTACATCATTCACATTGCATTCACTTTTGACCTTTATATGGCTCGACCCTTCATATTTCTCCTCTTCGTCGGTTGCACACTTTATTCCAAAGCTTTTGTTGGACTTGAAAAAGACGGCTTCACCGTCAAACAAACTTGACACACCCTGAATTACTTCCTCGCCGCTTAATGACGTATCACAGACTCCTTTATCAACCTCCTTTGAACATGGCACGTATTCATCATTGTTCTGAAAATGGTCATTTGGGCAACTTTCACTTTCTCCTAATTCAAAACACTCGAGTTCTGTCAAAGGCGAATCGTTGTTAGTTCCAGCAAAACGTTCATTCTGTTCATTGTGTTCTCTGCCATTTCGCAACCGCTTTTGTTGGTCCTTGTGTCTAATGTCATTATTTTCATTTACCAATCGACAGCCATCTACAGAAATAACACTGTTCTGCTTAACGTCCTTTGACAACTCGGCCGTTTTATGTTCTAATATTGTGTTAACTGAATTGTTCGTGTCAACAGATATGCAACCGTCTTCTAATACTGCGAAGTCACTTCCATGAGCATCGACAGAAAAAACAAAATGTTGTTCTTTGGTGATAGATGGAGAGACACCCAAATCCTTAGAGTTTCTGACTGCATGTATAATATCATTATTTTCACCGTCCGTTTGACGTAAGAGTGTATTTCTATTAATAGCTCCAGGCTCGTTTTTCTCTTCAAAGTCGCACTGTTGAGTTTGGGTGGTCACTTCCTCGTCCAATAAGACAACGTCGGCTACTGAAGCATTAGTCTCTCTAATACCTTTACTATGACCAGACGTACTTGTACCGATCAGATCCAAGGATTCAGCTTCCATAGTTCGAGAATCAGAATCATCCAACACTAACCCATTGTTTACATTTGAATCTCCTGTATCTTCGTGTTGTTCAGGATTGCATTTACCGGCGGCGTTCGTTTTGTCCTCTGTGAGAGGTGAACCTTCAGCATGAACAAAAGGAAGGATTGCAGTTTGTAAAGCGACGCTAAGAGCCTTTGCTGAAGGCATTGATGACTCGTCATCTCTAGTGTCCATAGAATGGTCACAAACGGAATAACCTTCAGAATTGCCTCCAAAATTGTTACAGTCCCTAAGTACAGTGCAATGTAAAAACTGTGGCGTAACATCACTAGATGGGAGGAACTCTGTGTTAAACTGGGAATCAGATTCAGAAGCAGACACTGCATGGAGTTCTTTGCTGTCGGTTTTCACATTAGCAATTCTTTCTTCATATGTTTTCTTTGATGGAGTATTTAAGACTTCATGAGACGGCACTAATAAAGAATTTTTTTTTTCAGCAATTGTGTTGTCAATGGTTTCACCTGAAGTTTTATTTTCAACTGGTGACATTGTCTTTTTCTTTTTCTTCTTCTTTTTCTTCGTTTCTAGAGACTCATCTTTTATCTCTTGTTGTTCAATTCGTTCTTCTAAAGTGTAGACTTCATCGACATCAAATAGGGCCTGTGAAAATAGAGAGACAAATTAGTTATCAAAAGTTTCAGATCACTGTTTTGAGCAGTTCTACCAGTTATCAACTGTTGCAACATTAATTGAATAAAGGCCCAACAATATTTTTGTTGCACTTCCAACGCTTCACCCCTCCCCCACCCCCACCCCCCCCCACCCCCCCCCAAACCACCCCCAACCACCCCCCCATCATCCCAAAAAAATTCTCAACTCACTTCCCTTCCCTTCCTTAACACATTTAAAAATTGTATGTTTTTTCAATATTTTTTAACATACAGACAAAAAGAAAAGAAAAAGTTTAACC
>Ga0126339_10003359_pt1 | contig 11634 bp, 9 predicted proteins | sample OrbTmetagenome_2_FD_92532 | JGI IMG/M metagenome (GOLD analysis project Ga0126339, IMG submission 92532) | Coral microbial communities from Petempiche,Puerto Morelos, Mexico - Orbicella T R C metagenome | ecosystem: Host-associated > Invertebrates > Cnidaria > Coral | place: Petempiche,Puerto...
GTATTGCTCGCGGTCTTTATCCAATAAGGAACCATTATATATTTTCATGCAAAAGCGTGACGTCACATAACACGATTCGCGCCAGCTCTTCGTAGACGTTCCCTCCCTCCCGTTTTTCCTCGGAGGTTGGGTACGGCTACACTTAGGCTAAAAAAACTCCGTAGTGAGTTAGCATAAAAAGTCCAGACAAACACCGTCGGACACGTGTTGTCCGAAGCGACACGTGAAGTAGATTAATGAACATTGTATTCAAAATAGCCCTGAGCAGTTTCCAATTCTTTCAAACAAATTGGACTCATGTGGTGGCGTTTGATCGTCCTGTAAATACTTGAAAAGGAATCTCTAAACCTCTTGAAACCTTCCGTGAGTTCTCAGAAAGGGTAGATTTTAACTTTTTATTGCATTAAGCAATGTTTAAGACAGCCGAAACATTTCTTACCATAAACTCTGACTACTAAGCAGGCAAATTTGACATTTGATTTACAAAGTGAAAGCAGACATTCTATCCTCCTTTTGCCGCCATCTTGGATTTTTGGGGAGGCTACAAAGTTGGTTGTATTCTTTTGACGGTGAACAAATCGCGTTTTAAACGCAAATTTAGAACGTAATGCAACTACATACGCGATGTTCGTTTATTGTAGTGTTTGAATTCCAAGCGCGCGATGTCATATATGACGTTACAACGCCTGATAATTGCCGGAGTCGCAATATGACTAGGTTGCATTTATAAAGAAAAATTATGGGGTTTTAAAAATTATACCAGAAATGAGAGAAAGTGGATAAAATATATGTATACATGCAAGTGTGTTGAATAAAGCCTCCTCAAAAACATTCGCCTATTCTCTACCTCCAGCTCCAGTTCCCAAACACGTGGTCTCACAAATATTCAATAGGTTTTTTTGTCCCGGTGCGCAAGACGGTTTCCTCTGCACCGTGATCAATGGCGGACAGAAGCATTGTATGCGGTTTTTCCGCGGGTTCAAATCTAGCCAATTGCAGAGATATTGTGTTGCTGTGCTTCACAATCACAAACCAATTTTGGAGGCTTTAACTAAAAGCGAATTCCCTGAAAATCCCGTCATATAATTTGGAGTTGTACTTCGAAGACGTATGATCCTCAAACTGTGCGCGCTACCTCATCCCATTCCTGGACACCATGCGCCACATGTCTATCAGAATGCCGGAGGTATACACAACCTTCCACAAACTCTAGTTTTTCGTTCCGTTGGGGACGTAATCCTTTTTGGACGAAACAAAGGTCATGATGAAGACCACTGAGGACGCCATTAATCTCGACTGCAAGATGGGAGGAGGTTACATCGGGCTGAGCGCCAATTTTGCCGAGATGGAGGGATGGGTGCTCAGTGACACAAGGCGTGGTGTACAGGAAGCTTCTTGGTGAGCATTTGTCTAGTATTTCATCCCAGACCTACATCCATAAGGAGTTGGCTCCAACTCGCATTAAAGAAGACATCAAAGCTGTAGAAAAGCTGGTGGATATGCTCGACGATGTAATTACCAATCAATGGAAAGAAGACGCGGGTATTCGAAGCGACAACAGAAGTGACAGAAGTAAGTGATGACTTACTGCAGGCCAAGAGCAAGGCCGGAAAGAAGGCAACGATTGACTGTAGTGAACCCTTGCTCATCCAATCCAACGTCATATTAGTTTAATCCATTGAAGTCTTTTAAGGATCTGTAGACTGTGTGTAATGCTCGCAACAAGGATCTAGTACTCCCTCTTGTATGGATCATGATGCAGTTGCTCTAAGAAAAGAATCGCGTGAATTTAAGACAAAAAAAAAAACGAACAAACAAAGGCTTAGTTGTTGAGGGTTCAGGTCAGAAAAAATCCAAGATGGCGGCCAAAAGAAGGGCATGAGGGGCAAATTTAAAATTCGATTTACCAACTGAAAGCTACCGTTCTATCCTTGCTGTCATGTATTTTTACGATCTTAAATAATGAAAGATTAAGATTATACAAGTTTCGTTTGTTCCTAAGTGAGCCATACACCCCCCTCACTGATGGACTATGGGGGCTATTCGTAATTCCGGCCATTTTGGTCAAAGTTCTCGAATAACTTTTTTTTAGAATGTAAAATAGTTGAAAGTAAGAAAAGGATAAGTAAAAGCATATCTGTCAGCATGACTAAATATTTTCAAATTTCTTTATTCTTAAAATTGCATATACTGGTGAATCTGAACAGTGCTTCACTGTGAACTGAGGTAACATGTAAATATGTGTAATCCAATCAACTGAAAAGACCTTCACCTTTCGCACGATTTAAGATTTTAATCAGCGTTCCAGATCCAAGCCCAAAAACGTGAAAAGCTAATTATAGTCAAGCTGCTGTTTGCCGAGATCCTCCTTTTATTCAGGACAACTATAATTCATAATTAATTGACCAACTTTCTTTGGCGAGGGAAAAGCTACACTAGGTGCTTATAACCTACGTGCACTGTGTCCTGTTTCCTTTGAAAAGAGTCGTAAACGTGCTCGAAGAGAAGGGCGAATGATACGAAGGTTTGGAAGCCTACTTGTAAATTCAGGAGCTCCGAGTAACATAACTAACTGGCTAGTAAACTGGTATACCAAACTCTTTTTTAAAATATGCGATGCACACTCACTGTGGTGAAAATGTCCGTAGTGAGTTAGCATGAGAAGTCCAAAAAAAAAAAAAAAACCACCGTCGAACACGTGTTGTCCGAGATGACACGTGAAATAGATTAATGAACGATTCAAAATAGCCCTGAGCAGTTTCTAATTCTTTCAAACAAATTGGACTCATGAAGAGGCGTTTGATCGTCCTGTAAATACTTGAAAAGGAATCTCTAAACCTCTTGAAACCCCCTATGCGTAATCGAAAAGGGTAGATTTTAAACTTTTTTTATGGCATTTGGCAATGTCACGGTTTAAGAACATATTTATCGAGAAGCGACTGAGATTCCGCGAATTCCTCACCGGCCCTCTCGCTTCCACAGCTTATTTTTAGAATAAAAAACAATTCACATTTTAATATGTAGCAGCTAATTGGCTTTAAATGAAGTTGTCGTAGTATATCTTTGGTATATGAAGATAACTACGGCCGCCAAATGAAAAGCGGCTGTAGAAAATTCCACATATCATTTTTCTAAGAGAAAAAGGTTTCAATTTTTTAAATGAAGACAGAAAAAACGCCCTGAACGCGGGCTACGAGAAGGAAATACCAACTATTTAGCTTTCGTGATGTCCGGCGGCCTGCTCCTCGAACATTCTGCGATGACCTTTCCATTGCAGTAAAGATCATTGAAACAAAGGGTTATCTTAGTGTCATCACGCGACGGTAGATACATATGCATCCGATCGAATCGTAAGGCAATATTCATAATAGGCAGATCAAAAACAAACTTCAGTTACAAACGATTCAGAGACATTAGTAAAGTTTGCTCGGCGCTGTGAGGATGGCCAAGGCGAGAATCTCTATTTCATTTTGTGCAGCGTTTTCCATTGTCTTGGTGGTGATGGTGGCCTGCCTTTTTGTTTTACTCAGGAGAGGCAAGTAGATTATCAATTCTTAATTTATCTATGCAAGTTTCTACAATCGCTAATTTGGGATACCAACAAAGCCCCTGAAATAACATAAATTTCCAGTGCTTTGTTACCGAGCAAGAAAAGCATCAAGGCGATTGGCAGAGATTAAATGTACAGGCAGTTGCTTTTGAGACCAAAACATTCTGGGTTATTTTTATGGATATTTGAAGTTTCCTTGAAGTGCGGTTAAGAGTGGGGACTCTAAAACTCTTTATTAACCGGCTACGGAACTAAACACTTGAAACAAAGTATCAACTTTGTTTTTCTTGCAACTTTTTTTTATCTGCCTTGTGCGTTAACTGAATTTCAGTTAGTTAAGTTAACGTTTCTGACTACATTTGTCCAACATGGCAAAGATTATTCTCTCAAATCAATTTTAAGTGAGATGATCACTTTATCACTTCATGAAATCTCAGAATTATTTACCGAAAGTGTCTTAATGGCCATTACCAATATAAAAATAACAAAACAAAAATAGTGACGTTAATTTCAGAAGCATCCCCTTTTACGATTGCTACTCACAACAAGCGACCTAAATTCACAGCTGAAGAAGGTCGTAGAAAACGTGCCGGTGGAAGTTTCTTTCTTCTTGACTGATATGCGATCAAACAGCCAGGGGCTATTGTCGAGGCGGCAGCTCATTCTGCAGTTGAAAGTTTCCGGTAAAACTTTTCGACTCCTCCCACTGATTTTAAATCGTCAAGCACGCAAAGAACCTTACAGATCAACGATCAATACAAAATTCCGTAAAAAACTGGCTTCCTGATATAAAGTGCTTCCTTATTTTGTATCCTGCTGCGCTCTTTAAATCTTATCTTAAGAAATTTTACTAAGTTTAAGTTCTGGTTGGGATAGGTTTGGCTTCAGAACTGAACTTTTGGAGTGTTTATATGGGATCAAAACCTATTGTATAATATTTATTCACAAACCATAGCTAGAATAATAATTTCAATTAGTGGTATAATGTTTGTTAACATGGCTGTAAATCACTGACGTATCGTGTATTGACCTCTACAATGCACATATGACAACGCTCTACGCTCTTATACTGTTCTCAGTAGTGCTTCTATTTATTAATTAGTACTTATTAAGTAAAGTTACAAGAGTTTGCTAGGTTCTAGAGCTCGTCCAGCCTCTCTTACTAAGTCAGTGCAACACAGTCTGATTTCGATCTTTGCACGGTAACTTTGTGATGAGACTCAGTTGTTCCGCCCGCATGCGGAGGCACGATTTTAGCTGGTTTTACTTTAATCAGTCATTTCAAAACTGTGATTTCCTTCGTTTATCAGACAAAACAAACCACACCTTCTACGATCTACGTGTACGTGTTGCAAATAAATAAGGACACTTAAATGTTGTGAACCCAGATACACTTGTATTGCAAAAACATGACTGTTTGGGGTTTGTTTATAATCGCCTGCCGTTTGTTTTGAGAAGTGGATAATTGATTGATAATGTCAGCTTGAACAACGCAATACTGCTTCTATTCAAACAAATATCAACTGGACAAGCCATGAATCAACACAGACAACGATGGCTATTAACGTTTTGATCACCTGCAAGGGAATTTCAGAAACGTTTTCAAATGGCTGAATTACCTGTTTTCGCTCGTACGATTATACAGATCAATGAATTTAAATTATAATCAATATTTTACTAACTACTGTAAGTACAGGGATTATCAGAATTGGATCACAGAGTGTAGGGGTGCCCTTTAGATTATATTCTTTTGTTTTGGAGGATTCACTTGAGAATGATGTCAAAGGTCTCCTGACAGAAACGTTATTATTGATTTCGGTCTTCCAGCTCTGCACGCGAAGGAAAGCGATGAAGCCTATCGGTAACTCCTATTACGATTGCGTGCCTACGGAGAACAATTTGAAAAATACTTTCATTGAAATCTAATAAAAGTAACAATAAAACTTAATTTATGTGCGGTAAAAATTTAAATTACAATTGAAAATTGAATTGAATTTAACTTGTTCTTACAACTACATATAAGTTAGCGACTAAGGCCGGTGCTTTCGCTCGCGCAATGCCAAAATTTGGTGAGATGTGTGCGGCACGGCGACTGGATTATCTGGGGTAAAACGGTGGGTCGGAATGACCTATATACTTCAAATTGTTAAGGTGGACGTGAATTTCTATTATTTTGTGTGTGTTTCTATGTTTGCTTGTTTTGTGTCCCTGACCTAAACATGTAAAATATATATATATATTTTTTACTGGCTGCCTGGCATTTTTAACTCTAGGGTAGTCTGCTTGATTAGTAAAGAGAAAAGAAGTGCTGGAAAAGGGATGTTTTTAATGTAATTTCTGCTTTACTCTTTGAAAAGGAAATGATTGTCAGTTGCCGCCGGTAAATCCAGCTTCAACTTGAGGGCGTATACGTGGAGTTATGCAAAAGAAAAAAAAACTTGATTACTGAAAACGTTTTTTGTCACCAGTGAAATAAATACAATAACGGATGAAGAACATGCAGACAGTAACACAAGATAACCTGCGTTTGACATTTTGATCTGCATAGGAAGTAAATAACTGACGATAAAAAACACGGATGCCTTCTCTGTTCTCTGCTATCAGTCCTATCGTATTGTAATCAAATAACGTTAAGTGTGTCTTTAATGAACACATAATCTTCCAATGCATCAGATCGACAGTCGAAAGTTCTGCTTTCTTGTTTAAAACAACACGTATAACGGATTAGAGGTCCGTTCTTGAAATATCTGACGTAGCTGGGGATGAGGTGCGGCAAGGACCCGTGGCAGATACTGACTGTCAGATTCAATGCAAGATCCGAGAATTTCCTCAAACAGCTCAGCAAACTGAGATTAAACTAGCGGTCTCTTCCTCAATGTAGGAATAAAGGAAAAACGAAATGGGATAGTGGTTATTTGGCTGGATATATTGCAGTTTTAATAGTTATGATCAAACTTGCAGAATATCGATAACGATTTGGCAATTTGGTAGGGAAAAACCTTAAGTCTCCAATACGTGAAGTGAGATTCCGGACTGGCCAAGCGCGAAATATGATGTTGAGAGAACCTGAAGTTCTTTTTGCCTGTAGTTTGTCACTGAGTAAATAATGCATCTTTCTTATTGCAATTCTAATATACCAAGCTTCTAGTATACCAAGCTTGACGAAAACCTCCCTTCTCGGTATCATTTGATCATGTTGACTTAAGAATTGCTTTTCAGTGTCGCAGAACAGTTTCACTGTGATACTAATCATGATCTGTAATGTCGCTACAGATGAAACCAGCACAGAAACAGTCGCTGAAACAACAGAAAACTCTCAAGAACCGGAGGTCAAACCACAAGGCAACAACTCTTTCACAGTCAACTCTTCTTCAACAATCGAGCCGCACTCAGCTCACAAACGCCATCACCGTCATCACAAGCAGTTTTGTCGCAAGTGCTGTCATACGCCACCGTAAGTGTGCTTAATTAATAAATCCTAAACTACACAACTCAGCTATCTAACCGGATATATTTCTGTTTTTACTGGGAGCTGAATCTATAAACGTGAACACAACGCAGTTCGTAAAAATATTGGACGACATCCTTATGTGAGAGACTTCAGCTCAACCGATTTCCCGTGACTGCATGTATGCAATCTTTGAAAATTTCTCATGTTTGCGTGTTTATGCAAGCTTTAAACAAATAATCTCGATAACTTGATATTTGTTTAGGAGTTAGGTAACATTATTTTGAAAAGAGTTTCTTTTGCCGCAGTGACAATTGAGGACCAGACATGTTTTCTTAGCCTAAAGCTCGTTTCAATTTGTCGTTATTTCCTTGCATGGTTTGTAACATAACAAACCACGATTCAGGGTTTTCATGTTAAACTAATTCAGTCCTTAAAAAAAGCATTTTCTTTGATGACAGATGCTGGTACAATAACCACAAGGAATGCAGCAAGTGTGTAAAAAAAGAACAATTGAAACACTCTGTAGAAAGAATTCTCAGACGATCACACAAGAAAGCTACTCATCACCACCGGACCCAGAAAAATGCCTCGAAGAAGTGAAGATGAGCCGCGCAAAACAGACATACAGGATACGAACACTATTAAGAACTTTCGTCTCGTCATTCACAACTCCTGGAAACTCACGACAAATCTCATTGGCTCGTGCAAATCCGCCCTAGTCCCCACCTCTAGAGCGCGCCCAAGACTGAGCACACGCCGACTACAGAGGACGTTTTTCCACCATCCAACACTTTCAGCACTGGCAACTGTTGATTAACAGTTACTTTCTCATGCATGCGAATAAACAACTATAAAGAGCGAAATCTCGTATACTGTGAAATACTACCGCTGGAAACGTAAGAATACCACAAAGGGAGGAAAGTTTGTATCTCGACACTATTGGACAAATTGAGTTTTAGCATTGCCGCTGGTCTCCACATGTACAGTTTGCAATTACAGTTTAGGTCGCTTTTATCCATTACCTATATTGTGAAGTGCAAGAAATACAGAATTTCAAATGTAGATGTAACTATATAGAGTATCGACTGTAAATAGAATTCAGTTCTTAAGGTTTTGTTTTCATGCAAATGTTTTAATTGTAAACCCTACTGGGGTTTAAAAAATTTAAATAATAAAGGAGAAATGAAATCAATTCTGGTCGTTTTAGGACTATTTGGATGACTAGAAAATCATAGCTTCTAACATGGTGCCGAGGCCTAGGTCTAAAACAAAAGAATAGTTCATTCATACCTGAAACTCAATGTGACTTCTTATGTTTTAGTCCCCCATGCCACGACGCCATGTTAGAATGTTAGTATGTTAAGTATATCGAAACTGGCCTAATCACATCTGAGCTCTGAAAACAGTTGTCTTGGCGTTCCAGTCGATTTTTAGACATATAGTCTCACAGGCGAAGAACGAAAGAGAGCGATTTAACCTTCCTCGGTGACCCAGGAGCAGTTAGTTGGGGCGGGAGGAAATAAATCCGGCAAAAATTGAACTGTTTTGACCAGCTTTTTTGTACAGGGAAGATTTTCTTTCGCATGTATTGTACGTTTATGGTGGTATGGTTGGAAATCGTTTTCGCAGGATACCATATATTACTGAATCAATCATGTTGATTTGATTAGAGCTTTATTTTTTGACTACACTCCGTGATGTCATCTCAAGTGACAGCCATGAAGCATTCTGGTCGGCAGTGAGTTGATTATAATGCAAAGCTCGAGCAAACCTTTCACACAAGGAAACTAGTCTAATAAAAATGTTCTCTCTCAGTCTTTACAGCTGTGACTCACTCCGAGTAATGATTCGGAAATACTACAGCTGCTCTTTTTACGAAAGACCAGAGTGAAGGGAACTTTCTGTGCCTCCAATTTGCTTTGTTTTCCCTGCCAAACGGAATTGCAACGCAAATAATTTGTCTGCACAAGAGATATAATTTAGTCTGCATGCTGTAGTTTCAGAAAACTCCATTCCGCTACATCTTGATATCTATGGGTGAGGATGGTCATCTCGCCTGGGCCTGTGAATAAACACAAAGAAAACCTTCATTAGAAAGGGGCTACAAACACCAGTTTGAGAGTCCACTGGCACATATTCAAAATCCTTCTCGAGCTCCCACGATCTCAAAAATTTTCGTTCCTTTTTGGCTTATGAACACCCTTAATGTTTTCTTCATCTTACTGATTTGCCAATCTGTAGTTTCCTTTCTCTTGAAGAGAAATGTTTTGTACTTACAGATTGAAAACTAACTGAAGGTAGCACGACTTAGTGACAAAAGCCAGGACTCTTAGTTGCAGTTCGTGGTGTACTATAGATCAGGTATCACATCAGCCTCAAATACAGTACAAGTAAACACAATCGTTTAGCGAAAGTGCACACAATAATTTTTGTTATTCCTGATGACACCTCCATAAGGTTCAATTTCACTTGAACTCGGACTGCCTTACCGGCCACCAGCATAAAAGAGCACAAGGGTGTGTACAAGGAAGTCTTCTGGGCGCTAGTGATCAACCTAGCGCCAGACAGACCAGTTTCTTACCGTGGAGCAGCCTTCACGATGTTATCGACTCTTACAATCATCTCCGCTGCCTCAGCCGCTGATGTTAGGACTTGTTTCTTGACCTGGTACGACTCGGTCACGCCCATCTCAACCATGTCTCCGATACGGCCGTGAGTCATGTCTAAAATCAATCAAACAAAATCACACTATTTTATTTATACTGCTTTGACTACGGAGGAAAAAAAAAATACAGAAACAGTAGAAAAATAATGTAGGTTATACAAATAAGAAATACACGCTTTTGAGCTGACTGCTGGTTAATCAGAGGTAAAGGAAAGCAAAGGAGAAAACAAAAGTAACATAATTTACATCGAACTAACACATGGGAAAGAGAGAAGATACAAAAACTAAAAGCAAATATACCCATTTACTAACAGCAAAACTGCTGCACATCAGATAGCTTGGAAAATAAATTAAAATAGTGTTGATCTTCCATAACATAAATAAACACGGCGAAGGTGCTTTACTACAATTTTTTCTGTTGTTGCTACAAGTCTTGAGAGCTCATTACGGTAAAATGAATCACACTGCTAACAAATGCTCAAGTTTTGTGTAACAAATTGTTTACCCAGTCCATAGGTTTTCTTTCCTTCCGTATGAGCAGCTCGAAGTTTAGCGACCAAATCAGCGCTGTCGTAACCTGCATTATCTGCAATGATGGTGGGTAGCTGAAGAGAAAATACACATAAAGAATATATCAACACTTGCTCTGTAAACAATATTGTAAACTTCCCAGTAAAAAATGATGTTAAAAGTGTGGAACACAGTTCTACCCACGCCACACAGATGAGATGTTTGGATAAAGGGCCAAGGAGTGTAACTGCGGGGTTATATGTTGTTAAGTAACAATCAGTATCAAAGTTCTGGCATTCTTATCATGCAGGTACATGCAGATAGTGATACAGTTTGACTTGTACTAGCCTAGACTTGTAAAAAAATTGGCAAGCGGAGCGAGCAGACGAGTGTGAAACTGAAGAATTTGGAGAGCCAAGCGATTGGGGTGGGACAGGGGAGGTTCCCTCGCTGTGTTCGGGCTCCCTGAGAACCCGTTTGCAGGCTTGACTTGTACCTGTCTCAGGGCAGCTGCAAAGGCCTCCATAGCTGCAGCTTCTTTCCCCGGTGTCTTAGCAGCAAGCTGCGATACTGCATTGGCCATCAACATTTCTGAAGCACCTGATCAGACAAAAGAAAAAAAAAACGTTGAAAAGTACTCAAACAAGCACTGCAATCATCACTATTCAATGATGTGATAAAACCACAGCTAAACATCATCCTTTTCTGTGCTCAAAATCAGTTCACAAAACTCTATTTCCAATTTCCAGGTAGTTTTAAATAAAATAAACATCTTAATTGACCACTCCCCCAATGGGCTTTTCAAGACCAAAGAAAACAAACAAATTATGAAAAAAAAAATGTAAATGAACATAAACATGGTTAAAAATCCCAACTCGCAGGAGGCTAGTCTCCTCCGTAGCCGTTTTTTGGGATGTCACGCAACGCTCCCCCCAAAGAAACGGCTGCTCACATCTGAACAACATTCCTTTCACGAAATTAGCCAATCACCGTTTCCGTTCCATTTTCAAGAACGTTTTCGCGCCAAATTCACCCTTTGAAACTTGTCCAATCAGGGAATGTTTTTTATCTTTGTATTCCGTCATGGGAGACGTTACAAATAAACATACAGATTTCCGGCTTTTGTTTAGGGACGCCGAAAAATACCGGCGATGCTTGAATGAGCTTTCTATGTAGCTGAAGACTCTTCAAAGTTCAAGCTAATTATTAGAAGCTTTCAGCTCAAAAAATTATTGTCGAGAAGTAAGATATCTATTTTAACTTAATAACGGAATCAGAAAATCAAGTAGCTTCGCTCGATTTCTGGACAGCGAGTTCTGAATGCCGCTCTTTGTTCTCTTTCCTCCTGATTTCAATCTGTAGGAAGCGTTTAGCCCTTGATTGACGCTTACAATTTGACATTTCCAGAAAATATATATTCTCTCATTAGCTGAACATAGCGATGAGCGCATGAAGCAC
>Ga0126339_10003361_pt1 | contig 11632 bp, 7 predicted proteins | sample OrbTmetagenome_2_FD_92532 | JGI IMG/M metagenome (GOLD analysis project Ga0126339, IMG submission 92532) | Coral microbial communities from Petempiche,Puerto Morelos, Mexico - Orbicella T R C metagenome | ecosystem: Host-associated > Invertebrates > Cnidaria > Coral | place: Petempiche,Puerto...
AGTTGGATGATACTAAAACAATTAGACCCTTCGCCCTCAAGGGCCACGGGTCAATAGCCCATGAGGCGAAGCCGAATGGGCTATTGACCCGTAGCCCTTGCGGGCTACGGGTCTAATTGCTAAGTAGTTTTTGTTGAGTGAAGATGTCCAGTCTTTGTGACTTGTGCCGATACTTTTCAATTCTTTTTACAGAGGATGAGAACCTTGTATTTCGTGGTAATTCCTTTGCCACAAAAGCCATGGATTCCTACATGAAAATGATTGGTGAATCGGTACGTTGGGCTGTTCTTTTCATCTTAATCATGACTTTATCTATCGTTGAATGTCGCGGAATACATAGTAGAGTATTTTCTATTAGTTTCCATTTTCTTTTGACTGTTCTGCCATTTCTGTGATGAACAGCGCATCGTGACTTAGAGGACACAGTACGTCTCGTGTCAGAGGCTATGAGAAGCAATTAAGCTGTGTTACAGAAGGGCTAAGTTTGGAACGATACTATTTTTGATGCCAACAGGAGCATCAAACTGGCGCAAGAGCCGCCATACTTCATCTGTAGTTATATACGTCCTTTATTAGCTAAGTATTTTTCTTGTGGTTGGGTCATAGCTAATAATGTTTTGTCCTTTAGTATTTACAGGAAACCCTCGGAGAGTTTGTTCAATCTGTGTACGAGTTTGAAGATGACTGCGAGGTAACATTAATTTTTTGTCTCTCGAGGTAAATAGAATTCAGACAAAGGATCCCTGAAACCACCTTAATCAAGATTCTCTCCGTTCTGTCATGCATATTCAAGCAGAAAATTTAGGAGCTGATCTGGTCAGAATGGTCTTTTGTAACAATAGGTTCTCATTCACTAACAGCATCATGAAAAATATTTCGAGAATACCAGGAAACGTTGTTACATTGACTGATGAGCAGTCATCATTTTCAGACAAATCTCTTGCAGTAGTCTAAACTTTTGAGCCTTTTACCGTTTTATGTTGACAAATATTGAATAAATAACGCTTTTTTTTCCCTCAGGTTGACCCATCCAAGAAAACATCCGGGAACATCGAATCCAATAAGGAAAACCTAAAAACGTTCGTCGAGAAAGCCTGGAACCAGATCATGTGTTCAGCCTGCCTCTTTCCCAGGTAAGAGTGTAACATGTGACCTGCCAAGGAAGGCTTTTTGCGAGTAGAGCTACTACTTATGAGCTTAGTAAGTTGGATGTGGGTGAACTTGACATTTCTCCGTGCTCTTAGAGTGAATACTCCCTACTTCTAACATGGAAGCAGCGCTATTTCAAAAGTCTGAAACATCGTTGATTATAATTTTGGACTTTGATTGTTAACTGTTTAGGTTTTAAATATTTGTGTTTCATCCCTTTTATCAACTTCACAGTGATCTTCGAATAACATTCCACGAATTTCGCCGCTGGTGTGAGGGAAGAAGTGAGGATCTGAGTACCAAATTAATCAGGTTAGGGCATAGCAACATTGAGAATCACAAATCCTTTCTTTAAGACCTTATTTCAAAAGGATATATACGAGTTGAATTTGAAAGTGCACGAACTGATAAAGTTTTTTTTTGTTTTGGTTGTTGTTGTTTTTTCCACCAGTGGATCAATTTTCCTCCGATTTTTGTGCCCGGCAATTCTGTCGCCAAGTTTATTTCACCTAGTGCAAGGTAAGTGCTGTCATTCATTTCGTTTCCCGAAGTGTGAAACAGTAGTTTGCTGTTATTTATGAATTGCAACCTGTTATTTATATTAGTATTTAGTAAAACGTTTCTTCTGTTGGAGATGTATATACTGAAACTGATTAAAAGGCTGTGGTATTGATCATGATTCAGAATATCCAGATGAAAGAACGTCAAGAGCTTTAACACTGATTGCCAAGGTGGTGCAGAACTTGGCCAATTTCACCAGGTAAATAAATGACTGTCCTCGACTGTTAACTCCGTAAACTATTCTGGCTTTGCTTAAATCAAAGCCACATGAACAGACTTATAGTGATGGAACAATGTGGTCGCAATGGCCCTCTCCTCATTCAAATCCAAAATGACGGATTTTCTTTTCAGTTTTAACAAAGCCCCAAAGAAAGGACAAAGGAAATGACCATCGATACTAATTTCGTCCATGTGGAATTGATTTACAACAGTCCCTGGCTCTCTACCCGGCTCTCTTGTATCAAGACCTATGCTTGATTCTATATTGGCGGCCAAGATCTCAGAAAACTTGTGCTCAGAAACTATCGAGGAATAGAGTCGAGTAGAAGCTATTTATACAATCGAGCTTGACAAATTGAGTTAGCTCTGTGTTACTAGCACTTTGTACATGGTATTGTGCATTTTGTATAACAACCCTTCTTTCATGTTGCAGGTTTGGTGGTAAGGAAGAATATATGGGCTTCATGAATGGGTTTGTGGAAAAGGAATTTGTAAACATGAGGAAGTTTCTTGAGGAAATATCAGTAAGTTAATGCTGTAGTGTAGTGAAATTATCTATCGGGCCTTAAAAGCACATGACGGTGCCCTTAGTGTAAATTTTCAATTCTTTTATTATCATAAATTTTAAAGAATCAGTCATACAAATCAACAAGGTAGCTAATAAGACTTCGTGTTATATAATCACGATTTCATAAACACTCGTACAGACCAATAAGGCAATCAATGAGAAGGTTACGTCTAATTTTGGGCCTCAGGTTTTCTTCCATCTACTTTTTTAAATTTAGCGAGGTTACGCTTCTTTGATATAAATACTTTGTTCGCCATGCATCCATGTCACTATATCGCGTTCATTTGTCTTCTTTCCGAACAGACAATAACAGACACAACTGAAAACCATTATGAAGGAATCGTCGACAGTGGACGGGAACTCGCTCTTATGTTTGATATCTTAAAAGATCAGACCAGTAAGATGAATCAGGTAATTGCGGGGTTCTTCACTACGTTTTTTAACATTCTATAATGCTCAAAGACTCATTTTTGGCGATCCTCATGGTGGTGCCGAGAGGATTTAAGGCGTCTCCATAGGGTAATCATTTATGGGGTTGCGCACGCAAGTGTCATGTTCAGTTGAATGCTGTTTTTGCATTCGTTTTTACACTCAGTCCTCTCAAACTTATTATTTGTAATAAGCAATAATTAAATGTTTTACTAATAATTAGTGTTTTACTATCATCCTTGTTAAAATTTTGGGTTTTGGTCTTGAATTATAAAAACACTGACGTTTTCCTTCGAGCGCGAGCAGATTACTTGAGCTTTCGTCCCCAGCTCGCTTGCGATCGTAAAACTATTGGCAGCCACCCTAGAGAAGCTCAGTCACTGTATTAATTTTGAGTTATTTTGGCCGAGTACAAAATTACTTGTAAATTGAAAGAAAACCTTAAAATAGTAATGAACTATGATAGAAAAACAGCAAAGGGACAATAACAAGCCATATAGGAACAGAGATGGTTAAGGATGGGGAAGATTAACACGGATCGGATTGTAAACGACGAACTTGAAAAATTTGGGCTTAACTTTTCAAGATGCGCAAACCATGACGTAGCTCTTTTAATTGCTCGTTTTTCCGATTTTTCCGGCGCGGTGGCCTCATGGTTAGTGCGTTCGTCCCCTGATCGAGCGGTCCGGGTTCGAGCCCTGGCCAGGGACACTTTGTTGTGTTCTTGGGCAAGACACTTAACTCGCACAGTGCCTCTCTCCACCCAGGAGTATAAATGGGTACCGGCGATCGCGAATTGTTGGGGAAACCTAACAAATTGCGGGGAAGTGGCCTGCGATGGACTAGCATCCAGTCCAGGGGAAGTAGAAATACTCCTAGCCGCTTCATGCTACAGAAACCGGGATAAGCTCCGGCTGCTATGAGTCAGTCGGCTCTAAGGCTTCACTTTTACTTTTTTTCCGATAGGTTTTCAGTTTAAAACATTTTTGTTCATTTTTTTAGGATGCCGTGGAGACACTTCGCCCGTTACAGTTTATTCTCAAATCACTCCAAGAGATTTATCACGATTCTGAGAGAAAATTCGCTCTTGGCAATGAGAGCCTCTTGGCGCACAGAAAATGGGCGTCATCTTCAGACCTTGTGAGTGACCAAGACAAGAATAACATCACTCTGACTCCAGTCTCACAAATCAGGATCATGAAGTCTCCCAATAAAAGGAAAACAAAGCCCTCAAACGATACATCTTCGGAGACAAACCCTGTTTATAACGGCAGCACGCCGTCTACGGCTCCTGAACAGTTAATGGTCCCTCGTTATGATAAGTCGGTCCTCTCGCCCATCTCCGATACAGATCCTTCTGATTCGCCGAGAAAACGGGTATCGTACGAAGATGATTTACAAAGCAGTCTTCGTAGGCGATCATATCGGAGGGCGATCGCATCCGAAGATTCTGGCAACGTGCTTCCGGGTGCGGTCGATCGCGATCGCAGTTCGTCGGAAAGACGTCCAGCGACAAAAAAATCGGATTCACGTCGTCGGTCGCGCTCGGAGGGGCCGTTGATCATTTCGAGTGTAGATGGCGAGAATGCTGGTGACGCTCGAGTGATTTACCAAGGAGAAATATCAAACTCTACGTCAAGTTTAAGGGAATCAGATAGCCCAAGGCAAAAACAGTTAAGGACGGTTGCTGAATCACGCCACCAAAGCTTACCCCGAAGATATTTGCCCGTTAATACCTCTCCCGTTATAACGGATCGATCTCGGACTTCCTCGCCCGAGACAACGTCACCTCCCAGACCAACCACTCCAAAGCCGCCGCCCCCACTTTCGTCAGTTGATTCGCCTCGCTCTTCACCTCGCTCGAGTAGCAGCTCGACAAAGTTTCTGAACCCTGCTGCAGGTCACGTGATTCGTAGCCCGTCGCGGACCAGCAGCAGCTCCAGTGGAAGCGAAGAGAGCTGGCACAGTGTTGCCAGCAGCTTTGAGGGAGGAAAGAGAAGGATGCGGAAGATGCCTCGGACACCCAGTCCGGTGGACAGGATACTAGGTTCAGGGTAAGTATGAGAAAAAATGAAGAACTTGCCATCTCATGAACTGATCGAATGTTTTTTTAACCATTATGTCGTGATGGTGGTCTCTCAAGGCAATATAGCTACACTATGTCCTTATTATTGTCGTCAGACTTTCGTCACAAGTGTAATGACTATTGCATTGCTGATATTGTGTACGGATAAATATACGATAAGCGCTCTTGGCACTTCTAGAGATCATGTAGGATCAGAACAACGTCGACCGTTTCTTAGCAAAAAGTAGAAAAAACCGTTGAATTTCTATTCTGAACGAAGTAGCAGATATCTCAGCTTAACAGATGAATTAAATTGAGCTTACAACCACAAGAACCACAAGAACGAGTAAGATTTTGTTTACCCTCCCATACTCTCATTTCGTTCGACCGCTCACTGAAAATCGTAGACGGTAGCTGAAGAATACTCTTGCCATCTCTCGAGTTCAACTCTCAACTACTCTTTACAAAATATCCTCTTAGTACTCTTTTAGGTGTATTCACATCTTTTTTTAAAAAAAGTTCTGGATTGACAGTTAGTTATTGGTCGTCTTTAAAAAACTGGATTTATGAAACATTTGGGCGGAATCATGTCGACTAAAATCATATAAACTGATTTATACTACTGCGGCTTCTCCTCCTCTCTACCTTTTTCTCAGACAAGGCCTAAGAAGAAACACTTTTTTTGTTTCGTTATCTTGGCCTTTTTTGATGGAAATTGAATGTGGCTTTACTTTGTACTTTGCCCCTCTTTAACGACGCTAGGTAACGGTGTTTTTCTTCGTGTATAGCAACGTCTTCAATTATTCGACCGTCTCTTTTTTGGCATGAGAGGTTTCTAATTTTGCTTGTATCTGACAAACGAAACTCAGAAAAATTTAATATTGTGCCCAAAAGGAAAGTTCCGTGAAAATGAGTTTTTACGAGCTCGAAATTGTTATCTTGGTTGCTATCAAAAGGCATACACGTAATAAATTACTTATATGTTGGATGCCTATACAATAACCTTTCCTGCCGGTGTTGTTGTCACGGGAAATATATGCATCCTCGTTCACTCAAAAATATTGAGTTTCAAACCTATTGTAGCGTGTTCAAGTTCTTTCCTAGGCTCGATTACCAACGAAGATCGGAGTCGACAGAGTGGCGGAAATCGAGCCTTATTCTTTCCATGAATTGAATATAAGATGTAATTAAATCACGTCAATTGCTTTGAAGGAGCAACTCATTTAACTTCATTGTTCATAGTCAAATGATCATTGTATATTCACAAGAGAAACAGAATACTTAATGGTACGATTCTCTCTCCCTCTCTGAGAGCTCTTCAAATTGAAAGAACTGTGCTCACAAGTAGATTGAAGTTGTGGTTAGTGTTTTGTTCGACCAGTATTGAAATGCAAATCTTCTTCACGTTGCCCTTAGACCTAACGAAAGCAAACAAAAGGCAAATCTTTTTAGAACTTACCAACAATAGCCCCATGTCGCACTATACAAGTATACGGCTTAAAATTAATTCAGACTCATGAGTTGAAGTTTATAGTTAGCATTGCATTCTCGTTATAGTGTGCAAACGGAGCCCGTGTGCTCCGAATTCCTCGGTTAAACAAAGATTAACTTTCCGTCAGGTCAAAAAAGTTCACAAGTCTTATATTCCGTTCATTTTAATTGATTTCACAGCACACCTTGGGAAAGAATGGCACCTAAAGCTGAGGACGAATTTGCTAATGGCTGTGACATTCTACCGCCAAAGACAGTAGCAGAGGTTAGTCCTTATACAGTACAAACATGCATACTTCTCATCTACTCGCTCTTAATAAGGTTATAACTGTCTTCGTTTTGTTCTTCCGTGTTGTGCTGTACCTTATGACATGGCTTTTGATTTGGCTATTCAATAAAAATCGCATCTTGCATTTTACTTAATTTTATACAGTTGGTTATTGTATAGCTACACGAAATAAGAAGGCAATGGAAAGTGACTTGTCTTGTTCTGAAAGCAAAGAGGTCAATCGCACAATATCGTATAGAATTTCGGGAGTCCTGCATCATCTGTACATGCTACTCGTAATTCATCTAGACTGATTAATTGTAACATGATTCCCAAACTAGCGTCGAATGTTCTTTTTCAGACTTTTGTTTAATATAGCAAACTTTATTTGCCAAGCAATACACTACACGTTTTAAATTGATCAGCGCTGGGTTCTGGCATTTTCAAACGTCTCGTTAGAAAAATGGTGCATGATCTTCGGTGCTACGTGGCAGGTCTATTTAACTCTATATTCAATGGCCCCTCTTGTAATACAAGAGACAATTAAGTACGATCAACTAATATATGACACAGAGATGATCATGCAATCATGAACATAAAAGTATCTTCGTATTTCCAAATCATGATAACCTAACAATTATTAGCAAAGGTTTGATAACATATAAGCTTGCAAAAAGGAGCCATAGAATCGAACGACGTTTCAGTGTCGTCATGACACCATTATCAAGTTCAAAATGATTCAACATTTTGAACTTTTTATAATGGCGTCATGACGACTCTGAAACTTTGTTCGATTTTATCGTTTATTTCTACATGATCGATTATTGCAAGTTAATTCGTTTTCATTGCAACTACTAATTAAGGACGTTCGCGCGCAAATGTTCCCACCTACAGATTTTTAAAGACTTGCCATGCAGTAAGGCAAAGATCAACTTTTGGGCTCGTTTTTGAAATAGGGCGCATTTTTGGAAGCTTTTGTTATTTAAAGACGATCTTAGCGTACGACTATCAGCAGTAAAAGGGGCAAGATTCGTGAAATTCAGATCAGGTAAACGTGTTCAATTCACCACAAGTAAGTCTATTAAGTAAACTGAAGGAGCTGATGTCGTTCGCTGAGGTAGAATAGACCTTGAAACAGAATACATGATAGTCTTGCCGGTCCATGTTCGAACTGAGAAAACTTCGGCCATACGAGAGTAGAAAAGGCGAAATATTTTTAACTTCTCACCTACAATTTTTTTTTTTCTGGTCTTGTTTGTTTTTTCAGTCTAAAATGGAGAAAATTAGTAAAGGTAGTGATCTACGAAAAGAAAAGAGGGGGTCACCGGCCATTTAAGAGAGTAAATTGCAGGCGATGAAGTTAGCGCAACGGTACCTAGCCCTATAGTTGCTGATATTTCTTTTTTAGCACGATACAGAAAGCAAAAAGAGACTTAACTTTCCTCTTTTCCATTTTTTTTTTTTTTTACAGTACGAGAAAGAACTTTCAGACCTCCGTGAAGAACTGTTAGAAACAAAGAGAACTTTGGCATCTACACATGAACAGCTTATCTTACAAGAATCCAGCACTCACAAGCTAGTGGCCTCTTTCAAGGAGAGACTAGCAGAGAGCGAAAACAACCTTCAACAACTGCGACAGGAAAAGGATAAAGAAATGAAAGAGTTGCTGGATCGTTTGGTGAGCGTAGAAAGTGAGCTGCGCAAAGAGCAGAAAGAAATGCAAGAAGTCATCCACGCAAAGCAGGTCATTATAGAGGCTCAGGAGAGAAGGATCAAGTCAGTTGACTCGAACAATGCTAAGTTAATCGCTACGCTGAACCAGGTCAGGGGTTCACGGACAAACAGCAAAGTGCTGAATTACCCTAGCAGTGACTTGTAGTCGGTGAAGCTTTGAGTTGTTGATCTTTGCAAGAATCTGTCTTGGTCTCAGAAACAAAGACCGACATATCAAGAACAGGAATGGTGTCGATGAACGTTCGAAGAAGTCTCGGAGGAGAAGAGAAGAAAAACATTGGGAAAGACGTTTCTTGCCATAAGAACAGTCTCGTTTCCAGAGCCTTCTCTTATTCCGGCAAATTAAAGCAAAGGCCCTGGAGCTCCGCCATCGAGGATGTCAGAGAGAATGTACTACATCCGCTGAGTTGTACAGACGCATATGAAAAATTTCCCTTTCAAAATTTTGGATGGTCTCTGACAAAACTTTTAGACTCATTCCGAAATCTCAAATGTAAAGAGAATTTATAAGTTAATTTCTTGGCTTAGTCAGACTTGATCTGCTTTGAAATCAAGTGCAGCATATTGCAAAAGTTTTCAATAAGATTTACGTTTAGGAAGTTAAAAATAAATTAGGCTTTATTCTGGAATAAGAGGTAAATTCAAGAGAGGATATTTTTACTCTCTTGCTAAAATTATTTATTTATCAAGAAATACTTTTGAGTCGTTATTATAATTATTTTTTTGTACTATAGCATAAATTCATGCATGTGCCCAAGTGTTTGGAACTGTCGACTGAGGTGGCATAAGCAAATATTACGGTCTGAATCAATAGGAAATAGAAACCGACTTACAGCGATTATCAGTGCTTAGTCTTTCTGTTTTACACTACAAATACTTGAAGGAAAATAAAAATCAAGGAGGATCAAAAGTCAAATTGAAGAACTTAGAATCTGAACAAACAGTCAGAGAAAAAAAGGAGTTATCAAAGAGAGAAGATGGTATAGAGAGCCACATATACTCCCTCTTTATATCATGTTAGCTTAAATTAATTTAAAGACTGCGTATAATTGATACCTTGATAAAGTTAATAAAAAGCCCACTACAGGGAAATTTGGTTGAAGTTTGATTTTTAACCTAACCCATGATATTGAACTTATTTCACAGTATTTGGGGGGCAGCACGATGCTCGAAGCAAAAAGCCAAGCGCGAAGCGCGACTTTCTCGTGGCTAAGTGTTCTCGATCTGGCAAAATAATCTGTCTCACCCTCTGGTGGTAATAAAATGACCAGAGATGCAAATACAATTTGAGGTAACGTCAGAGATATGGAACCAGGAAAAAAAAAACCAACAAAAACGGCATAAAGAAAATAAAGATCGACATTATCATTATTCAGTTCCCTCTGAAGTTCTTGTTTTCACATTATAGCGTCACGGCGCCGTTGTTCCATTTTCCACTTTCAGCATTTTCGTTATTCTTATGCTCGCCGCTTCTTTGACGTGGTCGAGAGACCGAAATCTGGGCCAAGTTTTCTTAAGTTTGCTAATCGGTTCCATGATTTGATTGGGCCAACACCTCTAGCTATACTGCGTCCCCGCACAGGCCAACCACTCTATGTGTTGGTCACATGGTGTGGAATTAATTAAGCTGGGACGCAAGTTACACAGTGAGACTTTCAAAACAAAGGAAAGTCTGGCTGGACTGGTACGAGTTCCTTTGTTTTGGAAGTCCCACCGTGTAACTTGCGTCCCAGCGAAATTAATTCCGTACCATGTGACCGGATCGTGCAAAGGGTCTGTTGTTTATATGAAACGAACAGAATCTATGAGGGTCATGAATAAAGCTCTGAAAATTGCATATCTAAATTACATCTCGGCCTGAATATCCCAATAGAGTTAAATGAAACGTTAATCAACTCGTGTAATGTTTTTTAGCCTTCCCGGGCTGTCTAAAGCGTCTTTACAATTTTACGAAATTACTTTTGCTCTTTTGGCCGGAGACCGGTAAGACAAGAGAGGGAGATGTCTACCTGTGGTTCCCGTTGTAAATGTTAAGCAAGGTTGCAAAATTTTTTGTGAATCCCATTTCCCTCTCCTGCCCTCTATTTTCCCAACTTCTCAAACCCCGAACCCCTGCAAGTAAAGTACGACCATAGTTGTACATGTTTGCAGAGATCATACACGTTCTAATATGTTGACAGGCAGGCTGCAAAGGGTCTAGCCATTTGTATTTTTTTTCCGATTAACTGGTTATTTTCAGTTTAACTGACTTTATTTCAGTTTAACTGGTTTTAATGAGCCTTCGTCAAGCATGACACAACTTGAACAATGAAGTGTCGATGAACATTCTGGCGATCATTAAATAGCAGATCGAAACGATAGCCCCAGATATTTGACCATCAAAAAGAAACAATTTTTATCAGCACATGTACCATCATCAAACACACTCCATTAAGATGGAGACTAAGAGAAACTGTACACTTGCTACCCTCAGAGCAGACAAATGGATGTAAAGAATTGAACTACCCCAACCAGAGCTTGAAGTTGTTAGTAAGTTCTATCTTCCTGTATTGCATTCTTGATCTCAATATTTCCAACTTAAAAACTGTACACGGGAAGGTTTCAATAATTTCTAATAGAATGGCTAACGTTTGGGTAACCTTTAACATACTTGGATGAATTAGTTGTTAGGTGTGTTCCAGATACATTAAGAAACAGTCGGTAATCTCAAATAGGACTGTTGAGCCACTGCAAACCCTGTTCTCAACTAACTTATCTTAGGCATTTAAATCCATGGACCTTGTCTGACGAATGCGTACACCTAAACAAGTTTTGCAGAACCTTCCTATATTTCGGTTCAATGTACACGTGCAATTTCACGTACATCAAACTTGAAAAGGTACACCTCCCCCTGTATAGTCCACTGCACGCAGTACATGCACTGTTTCTCATTATGTAAAGTGCTAGGTAATTTGGTTCTTGGCCTTTGGAAATACCCTTTTCCTCCAATTCCCCCATGGCAAAGCTGAAAATGTGGAAAAACCCTGGGTACTTACCATTTACATGGGAAAACCGGAAATTCCAGTTGGAAAATCAAATGGTTCGCGCCATTCCGTTTGGGAAGCTTCTGAAAATATGGGCTGTGATTTGAGTTGATGCTATTTTTCTG
>Ga0126339_10003362_pt1 | contig 11632 bp, 6 predicted proteins | sample OrbTmetagenome_2_FD_92532 | JGI IMG/M metagenome (GOLD analysis project Ga0126339, IMG submission 92532) | Coral microbial communities from Petempiche,Puerto Morelos, Mexico - Orbicella T R C metagenome | ecosystem: Host-associated > Invertebrates > Cnidaria > Coral | place: Petempiche,Puerto...
CCAGCGCCAGATAAACGGATTGACGCAAGCTGCCATTCCATCTCGTTCCACATACACCAGCTAGTCTTAAACTTTAAGATACTCACTTAATCAACTTGGTCTGATCAGCTGTAAAACAGGAACATTTAAGCCTCACTGCACTTTGCTCTAAAGCCCAACTTTTTACCACCTGGCCTTTTTCCCGTCTGTCTCTTTCGTGTATATATATATCAGTGAATTACTAATTATATTGAATATAGTATAGTTATACAGTGAAGCCTGTATTAAGCCGACCCCATATTAAGCGGACACCCTCTATTAAGTGGACACCAGCTGAAGTCCCATAATTTTCTTTCCACATTTACTGTAAAATAAACTTGTATTCAGCGGACACCAACATTAAGCCATTTTGTTGCACAAAACCTGCAGTAAGCGGACACTCCAAGGGCATTTTACCTCTAAAGGCTCAACTCAGACTCCTTTAACATTGTTCAGCGATGTCGTTTTAAAGCTAAGTGATTATTTCAGATTGATGCACTGACTGACTGAACATTGTGCATATGAGCAGTCTGTGATCTCACACTGTGTTACATTGTGTTTACAAAAGGGTTAATAATTAACTATTACTGCACAACATATTAGAACCTGTTTTGAGCGGACACCCTGTATTAAGCGGACACTAATGAGGGTGCCAAGGGTGTCCGCTTAATACAGGTTTCACTGTAGAATTTTGTCTAGTTTTGTTACTTCTGACCAGGGAGCGTTTCATGAATCGCACAGCTCAATTGTTCTATCCATAAATTAAATTAGGTGTGCTGTTGTAGCCGGGAAATCATTCTTAGGATTGCTTTAATTGATAATGTGATGATGATACTCAGAATTGCCAGTTATACAAAAATATTTAGAAGTGGAATTTCTTCCTTGTAACAGTATCGTATTCAGGTAAAGACTTTGACCATACAGCTTACTTTGAATTCTTCGGCTACCTACTGAAAAACTGTACATGACATCAATTTATAACATAATAATATAATATATCACTGTACAAAAGGAAACTCCCGAAAGCAAAATGCAACGACTCTATCTCTTCACTTTGTCCACGTCTTATAACTGATGCAGGTGCGTTGACTCCAACAGACAGAGAGTTTTGGTCTCAAATCTTAGAAAATTGTCCCCAGGCTTCATCAGTTGATGATTTTTAGCCCATAGATCTTGTCAAATCTGAAAATAAACCATTGCAAGATGGTTAAAATAGGATTTCCTCCCCGTTCCAATCTCAGAAAATTATTCGCTTCTCGGAACAGAAATTGCCGCTGACAAATATCCGAATATAATTTTATAGTCATTTGTCAGTTAAAGTCTTTTAAAGTCTATCTGATCATGCTCTATCCATTTTGAAAATACATCCGGGTCCTTTCTATAACTGAAATAACGTAGTTGATACTTTAATGATTACCCTCAGTAATGTAATTTAATCTTAACCTTGGCAAATATATCCGGGAATACAAACACAAAATCCCTGAACGCAGTGATGATGAACAGGACAAACCCCACACTCTGTCTCTTTATCAGCTGAAACATGATAGCAATCAAAACCAAGTCAATATGGGCAAATTACTAGACTAGAGGGTATACTCAATATTTCCAGTTAGATGATTCGCTCTCGATTTTTATCGCGAATAGTTGATGAAGGCGCAGCCCGAACCTACTATCACGCGTCTAAACCGAGAGCGAATAATCTAATTGTTTTAGTTTAAATCGTTCAAAACTTAATCTTAATCCTCTTCACAGTTGAAAACGCAAAGAAGTAGCAGCCATTTTGTTAACAACAACACTCTGCAGCTACTACAATACTCACTAACTACAACACAATAGATATTGGGTAGCTTGCCACTAAGAGAACGGCAATCGTAATGGACTGGTAGTAGATTTACACTGCTGATAGAGAGTTTTGACTGCTCATACTACAAAAGAATAAAGAGGTCCTACAATAGGCTAGGTTTCTAGGAAGCACATAACGGATCTATTCCTTAGAAAATTTGTTCCCCATCCGATATCCTGCTGGTCAGTCAAACGGCGGAGTTTGGGTATGACATTCGGGTTTTATTTGCTAGCCCCGAGCTTCCCAACGAAGGTGTAGATTCGGCCTCGAAGCCACAGCCCATCTTAACCCTCCCCCAACTGAAGGTGCCGTTATGGCTCTAGAAGCACGCCCCTAAGTGTGTTCAACGTATATAACTTTGGTTCACTCGATGTGTCTGCTGGGAAACACTGAGTTGAGATATTTCCGCTGGGAAAAGGGAAAAGTATCACCCATAAATATAATAAAAACCATCAGATGAATGTAATACCAACCATTTATGGTTAAGCCGTATTACATTTACGGTTGTTCAGTTTATTACATTTATGGTCAAATTTTATTACATTTTAGGGTTGGTGGATTTATTACATTTGTGGTTAAAAGTTGTTACATTTATGGTCAGTGTTACAATTATGGTCAATTTTTATTACATTTATGATTGGTATTGTATTACATTTATGGTTGTTCAGGTTATTACCATTTATGGTCAAATTTTATTTCACTTATGGTTAGTGGTTTTATTACATTTGCGGCTAAAAGTTATTACAATTACGGTCAGTATAACAGTTATGGTCAATTCTTATTACATTTATGGTTGGTATTACATTCATGGTTTTTATTACATTTATGAGTGATACAGCTGTCAGCAGCTAGAAAACAGTACAGAAAGTTTTTGTCGGGTTATTTCGTGGCGATGAAGGTGCAAGACGAGTTCTGACAATTCAGCTCTTTGTGTACCCCTGTAACGTGTACGGGTTGATATTAATACAACCAGAAAAACTACGATACAAAACTTTCTGATACGATACAAAACTTACCTTTCTCGCAAACATATCCAGTACCAATATAGCCTTTCATACAGCGACAACGTCCATAAATACATTCCGCATTGATGTGGCAATTGGCACACTTGTCAACTATATATAAGGGGAACGTTAATCCAATCATGTTTCTTGATTCTCGCACACACCCCTCAGTCGGCCCCCCACGGGGCGGGGCACTGCCATATATGGGCTATATAGGTATGTGCCGCTGTGAAGGGTATGGTTTTCAAGCAGTTTACTCTAGGATAGGGTATATAAATCAGAGCGTTTGGGTCTAAAATAGGGTATAATTTTTCACAAAACTGACTAGTTGGTTGAAGATTTTGTCTAGACTAAGGGAACCAGGAACTGCCAGTCAAAAATATAAAAAATCAAATCGGCAAATTTACGCAAATCAGCCTCAACAGTGTCGATAGATGGGGGAATTTGGGGAGTTTACTCTAGTATAGGGTAGCAAAATTCAGCTGAACTAGCTCTGGTATAGGCTAAGGATTCCAGGGTCCAAGCGGCACATCACCACCCAGAAATTCCCAAAGCAGCCTCCCCCGGGGGGTCGGCCCAAGCTACTGTTATAAACTGAATTACTGGTTAGGAAACTGTCGTAGCTCTGTAGAAATCTGTAACTCGTGCGTGAATTAGACAATATTTGAGTTCGTATTAGAAGTAATATTACGTCTAAAATACATTGCTTCCATACAATTAGTAAAACCATATGGTAAAAGTCGTTAAACATAGTCGTAAAACTCAGTTATTCATTATCCAGACTGAGAATTTTGCAATGGCATACAAATTTGTGATTGGGAGAAGTGATAAGTTTCTTTAATAGCTATGTAAATCTAAACGTATGAAAGACTTATGAAAGGCGACTTATTAATGTGATAGTTTTTTTTTTTTCTCCTTTCATTTGAAATTTGGGTAGGTCATTTCGGTGAGAAATGGTTTATTGTCGAAGTTTCCTTTTTAGATAATTTTAAAGTACAGTTGAACCTCGCTATTTCGAACTCTCAGGGGAAACGAGAAATAGTTCGAAATAACGAGGGTTCGAAATAAAACTGAAAGGCAAATCCAAGGGAAATGGTTTTGAGTCCAAAATAACGGGAAATTCGAAATAACCGAGTTCGAATTAGCGGGGTCCAACTGTGACTTGTTAATTACCTCCGCAGTGTGGTCCAGTGTACTGAGGCGTACAGATACAGTCGTACCCATGAGGCTGCTCTACGCACGTGCCTCCATGCTCACACTTCTGGTACAGACAGTATCCTCCAGTAATAACTCCTGGCGTCACTTTGGCTGAAAAAGAAAGTATTAAGCTAAAAAAGACGGGAGAGCCTTTGTCAAAAGGCATACTTGAAGAGAAGAAGAGTTATGTGGAAAAAGATGCCAAGATCTTTTAATGAAATGATTGTTTTTTTTATTTAATTTCATTTTGCCGCTCAAAGTTCAGATGTAGTTTGGCTCTTTCCAATTTTCATTATTTCACCGGTGTAAAGAGACTCTTAATGAAATAGCTCCCGAGAAAGAAGAATCAAGTCAATTTCGGGAATTCATTTTGACGGGACAACAAATGTTACGAGTTAACAAAGCAAACGTAAGATTGCGTTTCCACGGGAAAATTTATTAAACCTGAATCCTTAGTTTGCAATAGTAGCACAAAATACGGTGGAGACTTGTTGGAGATTAGACGCGGCCCAGCTATAAAATCAACTTCTTATTACGCTTAAACCCGTTTGCTGTGGGTGTTGAAATAAACATGAGAAGAGTATAAGCCTATAGTCATGTTATAGACATTAACACACCTGAACAGTCTGGACCTGTATATCCGGGGGGACAGGTACACGTGTACTGTCGCGTAGCAGTGTCCACACAAGTGGCGCCATTTTTACAAGGTTTCTCACAGGTGCATGATGTGCCTAAAATCCGTGACGACAGAATATAAATGCTATTATTAATCATCATCATCACCATCACTGCCCTTTGTGCCATCTGCTGTTCTTATATTTGCACATAATTCTTTAATGAGCACAATTAATTTTTTATCGATCGTACTGAGAAAAAGAACATAGGGGAATAGAAAAAATTTGAGCTTTTTGCATAGGTTTTACTTAATTCCATCTGCATGGAATCTAACAATTAAGAAATAGAAAACATGTACCGTGTTTCTATCGAGTTATAGAAATACGAGTGGAAGATCGGGTGAACGAGAAATGCTGTGGGAATACGTGCCGCAGGCGAGTGTTTCCACAGCTTTTTCGAGTTCTCCCAAACTTTCGATTCACGAGTGTTTCTATAGCTCGATAGAAACACGGAGAACATGTTTGCTATTTCTTTTAGAAAACACCGCGACGAAAGAAAGGAAAACAACTTGTTAACTTTGATTATCAAATTGTAAATTCTCTTTGCTCGCGCCATCATTACGTCAACAGCGCGTGCTAGTTCTGTGTTTCCATCGAGTTATAGAAACACGATTTTTAACCAATCAGCGTGCGTATTTTGTCAGGACTGTTTTCTAATAGGTTATATAATGTCATTAAAAACCATAACTACATGCCTACAGCAGCATATCTTTGGTATCCATGTACTTGTATTTCTTTGTTTCTCTGAGACCACAAGTTCAGTTATGTATTTGTGATTCGTTGCTCGATTGATTGGTTGGTTTATTTAGAAAATGAGGTCGATTTCAGTACATTTCAGATATGCCTAAATTAAATATTAAAACAACTTTCTCTAGCGCACTTGCTGCTATATGAAAGTAGTGTTTTCTCGTTGTAAAGACATACATGAGGACATGAAAACTGATGATCAACATATACTTACATTCACATCGACTTCCATAGTATGGTGGTGGACAGTCGACACAGCTGAATGAAAAACCCGAGTCAACAATGCACGTGCCGTGCACACACGGCTTACTGGCGCATGGATTAGCCGCTACAATCAGTAGGCAAAAATGTGGTATTAGGCTTGATATCTCTTAGTAGTAAAGTGAATAATTCAGAATTTATTGACCAGTACATAGGATATTCAGCTGATCAATTTAACTTCTCGGTTACACTTCGCTACTGTATCCATTGGTTTTCAGTGTTCCCAACTCATACACCTGAGTGAAGTGAAATACACCGAAATGTCGCAATAGCCCTTATGAAGTCTACGAACGAAGCAAACTTGTACAATGTAAATCAACATCAAGACTTCTCAACTTGTCAGTCTCGATGCAATAGACTTGGACAGCAGGGACACTTAATTGCTATACACTTCTGTAACCCGGAACATATGAACTTCTGATTTTCGTTTGCAAAATAGAATTCGACCTCTAAAACAGGTAATTTTGAAACATGAACATCTTAGGTTAAAAGGAACATACCACCAACCACACAGCCTCTATCTGTCAAAGTGACCTCGCCAGCATCGGGAATAGTTGGACACATGCATTCTCCAATTTTGTCACAAATAGCGTCTACAGCAAATTTTCCATCTGATCGTGGTTTGGCCTTCGGGCAGTTGCAATCTGTAAACGGAATTATGAAGAGAAGAAAGTGCAATATTTGGAATCCACTACTTAACCGAGCACCGTACGCTGTAGCACTCCAAAGGTTTTCTGGAATATGGACGCGCCGGTCGACCCAGAGCTAGATAAGATGTTTTATTCACGTGTTTTATTTGCTTATGCATTACAGCAAAAGCCTCTTGGGTAAAATGCTTACAAGTAAACAAAAGCTGTGAATAATCTGAAGCGCGCTAAAACAGGACATATGAACCACAAGAATAATACTCATAGCAATAGAACAAACTCAGCCGTAGACATGATTTTCCCACATAAACGGAAACTACAAAGGCAAAATGTTGAGTTGGTGAAGTTGCCCGCAAATTTATGAGTCAACATGCAGGCGTTTCTGGCGATCAGTTTTTGGAGATTCGCGACATTAAAATACAAATGGTGGATAATCCTTGATTCACCTGAACAATCTTTTCCAGTGAACCTTCCTAAACAGTCTTCACAAATGTAGTCATTTTTGTCCTGTAAAAACTTGCATTTTCCGCCATTTTGGCAAGGATTTGGATCACATAAATTAGGAAGGGTACCTACGGGAGCAATAAGAAATGTAATAGTATTTAACACCCGCAGAATCCACACTGTGTAAAATTAAGCTGAAGAAAACAAACTGGCAACCCATGGCAATTATATAATATTTCGAATTATTCTCGCATTTTGATTGGTTCTTACTTATGAGATCTATTGGAGGACAGATGCATGATGAGATCATTAACTATTTTTTTGTTTGTTTATTAAAAAATAGATTGCATGTCGCCGCCCGTCTGTTCAGTGATAGATCACAGAAGCGTCAAAACGTGTGAAGAACAACGATAACCCAGTGTCACTGATGTCCTTACCACATTTTGACATCTTCTGTGATCTATTACTGAAAAGACGCACGGCAACAAGGAAGGATGACACAACAGAGAGTGCGCTTCACCGAATGAATTTTTAAAAGTTTATTTTACCATTGCAGTCTGGTTGGACGTATGGAGGTTCACATATGCAAGTTCGTTTCTCCCCCTTTGGAATACATTTCCCTCCGTGAAAGCATGGCCATAGTATGCAAGGCTCACAAATATCTGAAGAGATAATCATTAGTCATGGACAGTAAATTAACAATCAGCATAACCCCACACATGCGCCAAAATGATTTATGTACCAAATTTCCCTCGATCATCCCCGAACAGTATATAGGATACTCATGTTGTTAGTAAATCACTATAATTTGATACGGAACGCGTTTAATATTTAAAAAGAAAATCCTAATGGAAAACATCAAATTAGAGATGCTTTCATGGCTTGATGGCAGGATTGGCTATCCAGCAGATGTCTGTAAATGTAATAACGTTTGAATGCGTCATTCAAAGTAGATTGCAAACTCTTTCCTTCAAGACTGATATGGTAACGAAATTCAGCAGACAATTTCTAAATGCGATACTTGTAAAATCAGTGAATTTCTAAGTTCGGGATGTAAACAATGCCGTCAGCAAAGATCGCCATTCTGTACCTTTACAATGCGGTCCACAGTATCCTGGGGCGCAAAGACAATCATAAATGCCGTCCAAGCTTTCGGTGCATGTACCTTGATTCAGACAAGGATTGGGATGACAATGGCCAGTCTTCACTGTAAAGAACAAGCAAATAAAGAACAACTTTTGATGAGTACGCATCGTTGACTATTCGCTCATAGAAAACTCGGGTACGTAGTCTAATTGTTAAATAGACATCTTGAACTCACAATCTAATTGTTTATTATGAGAAAAATCAGTAAAAAAAAAAGGACTTTGAAGTAAATTTGTAATTATCGATAGATACAACGAGTATCGAAATGTTTCGTTACACTCCGTTTAACTATGACAGAAACCCCCAGGCTTGTGGCAAAATGAAATTTAACAGTATCAGCGATAGCCTACGTATTATTACTTATATCAACAGTACTACTTGTAAGTTAAAAAGAGAAAACTATTTAATTTTGTTTAAATGTACTTACGTTGACAATTCTTTCCGTTGCCGACGTAGTTTGGCTTGCAAACACAATGGTGGTCAATGCAGTCAGCGTTTTTATGACACAGAGAACAAATATCAACTGAAACGAGATTTTAAAACAACTGTTGAGGTGACTGACGACTTAGCAAACAGCTATGAAACTTGTTTAGCTTCTGATAACTTCAAAAAATAAATTTTGCCCAGTGCCTCTTGATGCTGCACACGGCTGTATGATATACAAATGTATTTGGTCTATTTTGATATATTAAAATCCAGCCTAAAGCCCCGGCCAAACGATCGCAACATGTCACGCAACATATCGCAACATTGTTGGGCGCAACATGTTGCGCGCGTTTGGCCATCCTGTGGCCAAACAGATTTTTTGGCCAAACGGATTGTTGATGTTGCGACATGATGGGACATATTGGGTGTTGTTGGCTCAAATTTGAAAATGGTCAAGTTTTTCACGCAACATTTGTGGATGTTGTATGTTTACTCGTTTGGCCAGGCTCGTGCAACAATGTCGCGCCCGGGCATGCGCACTATTTCGATGTTCAATACCCAACATGTCGCAACACGTTGCAACAGGGTGGCCAAACGCGCGCAACATGTTGCGCCCAACAATGTTGCGAGATGTAGCGTTCAAATGTTGCGATTGATTGGTCTGGGCTTGAAAATGCTGGGCCAACAATGTTGGGATATGTTGAAATGTTGCGATCGTTTGGCCGGGGCTTAACTCAATAGACCTCAGCACGAGGCTCTTGGTAATAAACCCCACAAACTCTGTGGTTATTCCCAGAGCCTCGTACTGAGGTCTTTTATTTTAAGCTGAATTTAAATATATCGAAATTGGTCTATTATACGAACAAAACTTTTCCCTGTCAAATTACATGCAATGAAATATTAAATCATGGTTCACAATATAATAATTGTTGCGTGGGAAACAGATTTTTTACAATAACTGTCTAATTTCTCGCGCGCTGGTTGGCTCATTTTTAACATCAATAAGAGTATGGACGGATAAAATTTTAATTTATGCAAGCTTTCAAGTTCAAATTTCAGCTGTCAAACTGTCAACTTTTTAACCAATGAGGTTTTGCGGATTTTTTAAGTAGCCAATCAAAAAGCGAGAAAAGCTATTGACAATGTTCGCGTCATTTTGAATAAAATTCACTTATCTTTGTTTACGGCAAGTTTACGCGTTTTTTCCCCTCATTTATTCCTGGCATTTGACCAGTTTGGGGTCTTATTATTGTACAAAAACAAATTGACATCATTTTTTTATGCGTCTGTCCTCTTATTGATGATAAATTACGCCATAACATTGTCAAAGTGGCTGTGGAACCACGAGCCGCAGGCATAAAAAACTGACGTCAATTTGTTAAGTTGATAAGTATCTAATTAAATTAATCTTTATGAGGAAGCCTACATCACAAGGGGGTTCACAAAAGGGTCCTATATTAAAATTAATTGATAAATAATAATAGTAATAATAATAATAATAATAATAATAATAGGCAGGTAAAACAATTTGAACTTACATGAACCTAAAAACTAAGTCTCTTGATCATTCTCACCTCTATATTATGTAATATTGTTACATTGGATCATTCAAATCACCGGCTTACTGCCTGTGTGTTAACTACTCTTTTCAGCATCAGCACCTTGTTGCCGAGAAGACACGAGCTCTTCTGTTGTCTTAATATACACCCAAAACTCTCAGAGTAAGTGATTCGCCAATTTAGATGATTGGTTACCACTAAGAACAGTTACACCGCACACTAAGTGAAATATCCTATCTTGTCGATTAATTACTTACTTTCACACATCGATCCCGTGAAACCAGGTGGACAGTGACAAGAAAAGTGCAAATTCGGTGACAAAGGAGTTAGTTCATACAATCTGTCTCTTTTCTCGTAATCTCCATCTGAATTGAAGGCGTCCACGCATGTTCCACCATTCATACAAGGCTGACGAACACATGGATGAGGAACTAATGGTTCAAGGAAGCAACTGTTAAAATTCATTACTGAGCACCATACAACATTATAAACCTGATAGCCAAAGTAGCATTTTGATTTCCACTGGGATTTCTTCTTCGTGTTGTTCTCGAACGGCCGGTGCGCCTTTTGTCCTTTTCATAAAATGCCACTTACTATGACAAATTCTACCGCGATACCATTCCGAACAGCTGCAGTGGAAATTCCATCTATTGTTTCTTGACCCTGTTGGGTGATCAACTACTTTGCAGGCGCCTCCATGGAGACAGGGATTAGGATGGCACACGTGATCTGAAGAGAAAATTATATCCTTAAAGTAACCGGTTCACGTAAATGCTGTAAAACTCATCATGTGTATTAGGAATTGAGGCATGCATGGTTAAGTATGTACCATTTTCACTATCTTTCCCTAACACTATGGATGTGAAGCTAGAAGTAAGGCTGTTATCTAATCTGCTATGGATCTAAATAGGTATACATAATAGGCCATTTCCTTGTTGCCATTGCCTCCGTGTCTCAACGATTCTTCGTGTGAAACCACTCATACAAAAATGTGTTTTATCTGCATGTTCATTTTCATGCAAATCAAACTCATTTTCATCTGAAATGTTTTGCACGAGGACCCGTCTTGAAACAGAGACAAAGGCAACTCGGAATTTGACTTTTAGAATTGCTGCGGGCTTGACTATTGACAAATTCGTAGTTTAACTGCCTACACATGTACAACTGAAACCTCCAAGTTCTCAGTCTAGTCGTCAAGTATTAGACAACTTTTATCACAATAATACCTGAAGACCATTAGGTAATCAATTTATCTCGCATTGCAAAGCTGACGTATTTTTCAGAACACACCTACCCGTGCAGTATTTCCCAATGTATCCTCTGGAACAACGACAAGGTGCCAAAGGGTTCTCTATGCATCTTCCGCCGTTATGACAAGGATTCACATAACAGACATAGGTTTCTGCGGTGAACAGCAAGGAATATACCGAATCATGTTTAATTGACGATAAAGAATAGTTTAATTTAATGTGGATGCTATTAATTTGTTAACCATTTATGTTTCTTAGTAATCGATATCTGCTCTTAAGGTATCAGTGTACCCCAAATTTGATCATTTTTCAAAAAAAATGTTTTTCGCTTTTTCAGATAGATCTTATTGCAATCTTTCATTCAATAAAATTCTATGAAAAAAGATTGATTCTAAGCAAATTAAAGTTATTAACGA
>Ga0126339_10003363_pt1:0-10000 | contig 11626 bp, 8 predicted proteins | sample OrbTmetagenome_2_FD_92532 | JGI IMG/M metagenome (GOLD analysis project Ga0126339, IMG submission 92532) | Coral microbial communities from Petempiche,Puerto Morelos, Mexico - Orbicella T R C metagenome | ecosystem: Host-associated > Invertebrates > Cnidaria > Coral | place...
CGTAAGCAGAACCATTTTCTTTCTTTCACAGCCCACAAGCAATATCCCTCTTTGAAGAAGTTTTTAGATGAAAAAGATGTTGAAGATACCACTGCCCTACACATCAGCTGTAAAAAGGGATGTACTAAGTTCGCCGAATTATTACTGCGGCATGGAGTGGATTATGAGGCGGTGACAGGAGTGAACCTCAGCTCCCCGCTCCATCTAACTGCTATGCATGGTCAAGAGGACATAACACGACTGCTGATTTCTAGTGGAGCGGCCATTGAAAGTAGGGATGCACTTTTGCAGACACCGTTGCACAGGTACGGTCACATGTATGTAAATAACGTTCCGACCATTGTGTTAGTTTTCGTTTTCCTCGCACGCTGATCACTATATGAAATTGCTAAAAAAAAACGCTCTGACGTGTTTAGAGGAGTGGAAACCTTTGACGTTCTTTTCTTTTGCAACTAATGTGGTCATCTGTTCGCTTTAGTTTCTCATTTGTTGACCACGAGGTCCATAATTAAGTTGGTACCAAAACCGCTGGTAACCAGTTTTAACATCTTTTCTTGTATGGTGGAATCAATGACTAGTCCTGCGTTGTTTAAACCGGGGCATTCCACTAAATTTTGTCTTACGATTTAACGAATTGCTTTTCTAGGGCTGCGGCATTCAATTATGTAACAATAGCTCAAATTCTGTTGGAAAATGGAGCCTGCAAAGAAGCTAAAAATATGATGGACCTAACTCCATTTTTGGTTTCTGTCCTTCATGGTGGCATTGAAACTGCTGCGATGTTGCTGGATCAAGGAGCCAACATAATGGCAACCGATTCCACTGGTAACAGTTGTCTTCATTTAGCCGTTCAACACAGCCAAAAAGAGATGGTTCGAATGCTGCTGACTCACAGAGACAAAGGGAAGTTCATGGAGCTCAGGAATAATGAGTTGAAGACGGTGATGCATCTCGCCGCTACGCGCGACACCACAGAGGTGAATGAAGGGTCTCTTCTACTCGTAGTTGGGAAGGTGACCGGCGTAAGGATGGCCGATTGCCTAAGTGCCAGGTTGAAAACTAAGGAGACGCCTAAAGAGTCTTTTAGCGCTGCTGCTTAGTTTGGAAAGTGTTAGCTGAATAGAGTAGGGTCAGGATTACAAGACCTTTTAGGACCACGGTTCAGGGTCAAAAATGTGCTTTTCCACATGCAAGTTGAAGTCAATATTTACACAGTGCTATTATGGTTTTGGTTTCTCATCAGATTCTGAACATCCTTCTTGAGGACAGCTATTTGTTTGACCAACGGGACATTAACGAACGGATACCGCTTCACACTGCGGCCGAAAATGGATCATTGGAATGTGTCGATTCGCTGTTGAGATGCAAAACGCTTTTAACGTACGCAAACGACAGGGATAAGCAAGGAATGAGCCCGCTTCATCTCGCAGCTTCCAACAAACACGTGTGAGTTATCTATTTCTATAGTCCCGAACCCCGCAATAAGCTAAAATCCCTTGGTTATGATAGCCACCTTCCTTCTCACGTAAGGCCATTTTTCTATGTTATAATACGACTACCCAATTAACACGGCGAGATTTCAGAGTCATGTCTTGAAATTTGCAATAATAACCATAAATGTTAGTTTTCTCTGGAGAAATGATTGCGTGAAAAACAAGGAGACTGTATAAGAAAAAGAAAGCTGGCCTTCTAGTTTCTTACACATCTCACCTATTATATTGATTGTAGTTATAAAGAAGAGAGAATCTCTTAGACTTAAAAGACTTACTGTTTTTACATTTTCAGGGAGACTTGTAAACTCCTGATGGGGAAAGGTAGTGACGTGGCATCACTCAATTCTCATCAGCGTACTCCGCTTCATTTAGCTGTCCAAGCTGGTTCACTGGAAACAGTCCGCCTTCTGTTGAGTCCTATGCTGCCAAATACACTGGAGATTAAAGACGCTGACGGAAACACTCCACTTCATATTGCATGCTCGCTCAATCGTCTTGAAATACTAAGGTTCTTCTTGGACCAGGGAGCTGACGTTACTGCTTTAAACAATGAGAACATGACTTGTCTGGATGTCGCTATCGAGTGGGATTCAGTTGAGGTGGCGAAGACCCTCGTCAAACACAAGAGGTGTGTTAACGTAGGCACCGTTTCAATCTTCCCCCATACAAGCCATCTAATTATAATTATTGTGTTCCAGTTTTCTCTGACCTTTGTAGCATTTGCCCCCTTAGCAAACCGTATTTCTGAGGCTTCCATTCTACCGTTCGAGACGGTGATGTGACATAATAGCATTGCTCAATATGCCAGAGCACGTTTGTATTCAGCCAGTTTGCAGATCGGACGTGTAACATTTTCTTTGTTGTTGTGTGGAACAAAGGGAAGGGCAGACGTCTATACGCAGGCTAGCACTAGACTGTTGCAAAGCTGTGGACTTGTCTAGGTCTTGGGAAAAATATACTGTATATGTACTTGCTCTTCTGGTATCGTTAATTTTTGTCTTGTTTGCTTAGATGGAAGGAAGTGGTTTGCCTCAATTCTACAGATCAAATAACACCCATGGAAAAGCTGATAAGAAAGCTCCCTGAGGTGGCTGAAATCGTTTTGGATCAATGTATTAGCTACAACGACCTGCCAATCACTCATCCAGACTTTACGGTGACTTTCAATTTCCATCCTTTGGACCCGCCCGATGCTATAACCAGTAGTCGCTATTTTTTTGGTCCTGCTTGCATGGCGACCTACCGTCGAGAGAGTCTTTTAAATCACAGTGTGACGCAAATGCTATTGAGATGGAAATGGCTGGCTCTTGGAAAGTTCATTAACTACTTGAACTTCTTGTTTTTCTTCGTTTTTCTTCTATTGTTCTCTGTGTTCATTATTGAGGAAAGAGGCAAAGTAAACCTTTCGCACGGTGATGCTAGCGCCACATCAGACACATCAAAAGCGATGCCAGCGGTGATCTTTGCGTATTTGATTATAGGCCTTTCGAAAGAACTAGTTCAGATGTTATGGTTACAAGTAAATTATTTCAAAGATTACACAAACTATGTGGACTTCGGTATGTATGCGTGTACTTTCATCTACATCCTTCCTTACGTGATTAGAGACGACCTGTACGGTGACATTGAAGTACAGTGGACTGCGGGAACATTGGGTCTAATGCTGTGTTACGTAAACCTAATTCTCGCTCTACGTCGAGTGAGTTCGGTGGCCCTGTACGTGACCATGTACATCGAGGTGCTGCTAACGTTTATTAAAGTGATCCTCATCTTTACTACCGTGCTTATTGGCTATTCGTTAGTCTTCTATGTTCTACTGAAACAAGAGGTAAGAGAGAAAATTGTTTAGGCGTAGATCAAAGTAGTTGTTTATTGAGAGGAAGCTCTGTTATTTGCAATGAGAAAACAGTTCGACACAATACCGAAGGTTTAACTTCTCTAGAGCGACCGTCTTTGGCGGTTCACATATTCAACAAAGTTTAGTGGAAGGCGAGAAAGGGGGGAGGGGTTGGATGAGGGGCTGGATGAGGAAAGAGAATTCAAATACAAAATGCATCGGCCGTTGTGTTTAACTTCTTTTTGAAAAAGATTGGAGGTTGCCGATAGAAAGAGACGGCCGTTAGTGAAAGTTCTACAGTGATAAAAGTCAGCGAAAAGAAACTAGAACGTTTCGAAACCATTTTAGCTTCATTTACAATCAAGTAGAACATAACGGTTGCAAGATTGCATTTCGCTCGTTAGACATACGAATTGATCATGAAAGATTGACTGAAGAAAGAAAACTGTGACATTAAGTAACTGTATCACGGTAATAGAAGCGAAGATGGTCCCATAGTTCTTTCAAATCATTTATAGCCATTAACAATTCGACGTGAGAAATATTCCCTTCGCTAAGCATTTAAGGAAAGCCTTTTTCTTATCCTATGTAACTGAGATCAGGATATGAAGTTTTGTATATCGCAAAACAAAGTAAAAAATATAGTTCATGTAAATAAGGAGTAAAACTCCATACGTAATGGCAGTGTCGTTGTCGATGTTACGTTGTTTCTCGGTCTCATTTGTGGTTCTGATCTCTCCTTACGTTTCAGGATAACTTTTCATCCGTTTGGGTGTCGTTTGTGAAAGTATTTGTGATGATGATTGGCGAAATGGATTACTCGGACATATTGTCTGATAAAGTTGTGAACAGTGCCAAGGTCCCAGGCACAGACATGCTCTATGTCCCATTGCCAGAGCTGTCGTACATCATGTTCATGATGTTTGCTCTGTCAGTCTCTATAGTCCTAATGAATCTCTTGGTGAGTTAATACAATTTACTGTTAGCAACACAACAGAAGTATGCCTTTTAAACCAACGCCTCGGCAATACGATGGCCTTTAGGTCTGAAGAAGGCAGAGTGGTCACGTGAAATGCAGCCACGTCACGTTTATGATCGGAGAAAAAATAGGGTCCATCTGACTTATTTGGATAGTTGAAAGAATCCACGGTTTTATAGTCACATGGCTCTTATCAATGGCGTGCACCTATTCGATTATCGAACTTACTTGAGAAACCACTTTTGTGAATGAAAAGTATGGCCGGGTTTATTTTAAAATATTCTTTTTTCGCTGTTAATTTAGTACCTCAGGTCTTAACCACCTCTTAAACTCGCGTGCTAGGTTAAACACTGCGTGACTGATTAAAAATTCGTTTATGAAAGGTCAATGATCACACACTTTCAATTGAAAAGAAAATATTTCATTTCATAATCAGTTTTGAAAAAATGAAACTGAGAGCAAAAGAACAAGAAGCAAACAAACAGTCAAACAAACAAACAAAAAAACAAACAAACAAAAAAACAAACAGAAAACAAACAAACGAAAGGAGAATAAAACATCAACTAAGTAAGATCTGTCAAAGTCGAACACTTGGTTGTTTTTGTATTGCAGGTTGGCCTTGCAGTTGGAGACATTGATTCAATCCAAAAGACTGCAAGTTTGCGAACTCTTATTGACCAAGCCTTCTTAGTGGATAACATACAGAAGAAATATCCGAAAACGTTGTTGCGCCTAGGTTATAAAGAGTCCATGGAGATATCACCGAACCAGAATACTTTTATCAAGAGGTGGGTGTATCATTCTATAACGTTTCCTCAAAATACTGGGATATCTTATCTTACCAATTATGTTTTGCTGTACATTTTTTTAAATAATGGCTTACCAATTCTTTTCTCAAAAGACCAAGCAATATTTACAACTTTTTAAAAATAATTTCTTTTAACCAGTGGAGATTTTCTTTAACGATGAAAAAAAAAGGGATTTTCTTTTACTGCTTCCCAATAGATAATAACATGAAAGGGAACTGTTTTCATGGGCAGCTTTTGAAAACTTTACTTTCAGTGGACCTTTTCGGCAATACGGTGGCCATTTTGAATTCGATCTATTGTTTTAAATAGCCATTATGGGATGCTTAGGGGGCCAATGTGTATCAGATTAAGTGTCTAGAGTAAATAAAGCATTGTGGTTGTTGTTGTTGCAAATACATACTAATTTGCTTCCTGAGCATCCCATAATAGCTATTTGAAACAATAGAATTCAAAATGGCTGCCTATCGGCGAAAAGGTCCATTATCCAGTTAAATAAAACGTCTTTGTACTTTTTCAAGTATAACTTTTTCCAACCGTGTACATCCTGGAAACTAACGCGATATTGAATGTAGCGAGATAGAGCTATTGGCGTAGAAAAAACTCGCGACCCTTCTTCTGTCCAATCAGAAGCCATACCAAAACAAATCGTTACTCGCTTGCACACGTTTTCCCGCGAAACTTAGCGGCTAGATGTTGTTGTTTCGAGTTATGATTGGCTCATTAGGCTGACTGCGATCTTTGAGATTGGCAAGAGTGATAACCTTCGTTTTTGTTTAGCGGAATTCAATTTAGAATCGCTCTAAAGCATTGTAGTCTCATTTGTTCTTTGTTTTTTTCAGGTTAGCCTTTGCTGGTGTTGGTCTCTCAGATGACGAGTTCTTGGACCTCATTCGCAAGAAAGATTCTGATCAGAACAATGATGAAGACGATCTGGACAACTACGATCAACAACGAATCGAAAGGCAGGAGGAAAGAATCAAGACCCTGCAAGCTACTGTAGATGCTCAGACCGAACTGCTGAAAGCTATAGCCGATAAACTACAAATTAAAAAATAAGTAAATAATGAGGAGAACATCATTATCGTCTGGTTTATTTATTTATATATATATTTATTTATTTATTCATTCACTTATTTCTTCATTTATTTACTTATTTTTTTTTCGGTTCAGGTGTCGTTCTCTTACCTTTTCTATCCTCTTAATGAGGAGAGCCTTTTGGGACTGACCTGGCTCTACAAAAAAACAGGCATTGTTACTAGGCATACCAGCACGAGTGCCTACTTTCTAGCTCAATTTATTTGTTTATTTACAGTGTCGTCAATTAGAATAGCAGTGCTTAACATGAACGACTGAACTGATTAATTTATTTACTTCTGCCTTCTCTATTTGTTTTTCTGGAAAGAAAATTTTAAAAATGCAAAGGGTTTTGAAGGGGTGTATACCTGTAGTCGGGGAAGCAAGAATTAGTTGATTCAGGTTTGCAAGACCGCGGCTGAGTCTTCAATTTTGTCTCGAAGTTTGTAGTAAGGATACAACTGTTCGCGCCGTAATGGCCAAAACGCTTTTTGCAGTTCTTTCAAGTGTTTGAATATTCTTTAATTGATTAATCGAGTAATAAGAAACGGGACCTTTATCGGTGTTTCAACGACAAGTTGCCCGCAAAAACGGCTCGTGTTTTTTTGATATAGTTTCCTTTGCGCTCTTTATGTACGCTTCTGATGTGTTACTTTCGTGTTTTTGAAACATTACTTTGGCGCTTCATTTGGGTGACAAACAAAATCGCCTAAAATCGTGTTAACAAAAACTTACATATAGCATCGTTAATTTATACGAGTTTCTTCAGCTGTGTAAACCTTCTATGCGGATAACAAATTCATTTGCATGAAAATTTCTTCGAGTTTAAGGTAGACTGGCAAAATAATTAAAGTTATAATCGCTATGAAAATTATTGAACCTCTATAATAAAGAACCCGTTTAGCTGATTAGTGGGGAAGTGTGGAGGCTGTCGAGGTCCAGAGGTACATGTACTGATAATAAATCTGCGTAAATCCGGCCAAACCCTCTGTAAAGCTTTGTGACTTGTATTCCTCAAAATGGCCGCTGTACAGCTTACATATGGGTGCATGATTTTAGTATGTTTGTAAAATTCTCTGAAGAAGTCTAGGACAGTTAAACGAACTACAATAAACAAATTTTGTGGCTTCACTTCCGCGAGTGCTGCTCACTGCGACATAACCTTTAAAAAAATGTTTTAAAATGTTTTCTTTTTCTCGTACTTTGGTAATTTGAATAAAACACTAAATTATACGCGCGTTTTACACAGCTGTCGAGATATCGACACCTCAAATCTCCTGGAGCAAAATCACAGGCGCTTTAGTTGCCATTATCTTATTAGTGACCGCGCATTTTTCCCAATGACAGCAGCGAGTTTAAGTGACTGCGACGGCGACGCCGAGGACAACGTCGATTAAAAAAAATGAGTTTAAATTTTACCTACGAATCTCGGTCATTTAGTTTGTTTATCTTTGTCAAAAATATCTCTAAACTGAATATGGAACACAGCGTAAAACTCGAAAAATAAAATTTAACAATTATCCGTCGTGGTTCACGTTCTCCACACAACGTAGAATTTAGTCATTTCACGTTACTAGGGAGTTTACGAAACCACGTCTTGCAGAGGACGGCAAAGAAATGTAGCAAGAATTGTAACGCACGTGCACAGCCATTGTTCTGCTCATTAATTCTTTTGTTCAGTGACGTTCCCGTCGCCGTTGCCGTCGTGGTTTCGTAAACTCCCTACTGTTTTACAGAAGACGACACAGAAATGTACCAAGAATTATAACGCACGTGCACAGCCATTGAATTGCACATGAAACCTCTTGTTTAGCGACGTTCCCGTTGCCGTTTACTTTGTGGTTTTAATCTCCCCAATAAAACTACTGAGCATTGTAATATCATTCTCAGTTCAGACCAATGTGGAGAGATGAGTCAATATTAAATAATAACATCTCGGGTGCCTTTCTCTCATACTTTTTATAATATGGTGTATTAATTCAGTATTTATTTTCATGATTAGGGCATGCCGTTTTTTGGAAAAATGCGACTTTAAGGACTCTCAATGATTTTACAGCTGGTTGGAGCTGAAATCCTCATCTCATGAAAATAAGTGGCGAAGGCTAATTTCAATTTTCATTGCTTCACCTGTTTATTTGGTGACATAAGCGAAAAATTATCATAAGCTCTATACCAATACTTCAAAAATGCAGTTCTTGACTTTCTTGGATTTCCAGAAATTTGTATCAGATGCAATAACCTCATTACTGTAATAATCTGGCTGTAATCTGGCTGAATTATTATTAATAAAAGAGAAAAGGACAGTCAAGAGTGACGTTTTTAATCATGCTTGTCTCAGCCAATATCAGAGTAATTAATAGTTACACGATTAATTCCTGACTTCACCGAATTAGCATCATCTGACGGTAATTTAAATTAGAATGTTCTGTGTCACGCTAATCAGCAAATGCCGAACGAATATTACATATCACCCACGACATGATCACGTAGTTGAAATCGTCGCCATGAGCAGTCAAAAGTCGACGTATCGTTCTATTGGCGCCAGCAATGGATCAGGTTTGACGGTTTTCTTTCGCTTAGTTATTAGTTTCGATTACGACTATTACGTTTTAGGTTCAGTTTATGGTAAATAGAACACAGATAGGACTATCCTTCAGTGCTTTAGGTTGTTTAAAGCTAGTTGTTGTTGTATTAGACACTGCGTTTTCGACGTTTGTTTTTAAGCTGATAAACTAAAAGGACTTATTGTTCAACGAGAGTCGGCTTTGTAGAGGATAGTGTGGATTCACGAGATGAACGTAGCGTACTTGAGGTTAAAACATGATATCGGTGATTTGGACTTAAAATTTTATTTAATTAGCCCAACTCTAAATCAAGGTTAAGGATAACAAGGCGTATTGTGGCAGGTGTAGACCTTCTGAAAACTAATGACATTGGTTGAGAGAATTGGCAAGAACACCTACAGGCAGACAGAATGACGAATATAAAAACCACCGTGACCGATTTATCGACAGTTTACTTTGCATCAACGGTTCTTTGTAAGCTTGTTGTGAGCTTAAATATGAATAAAAAGCACATCATATAGTTTATCAAACCCCTTATTTAATTGAAATGGTTTTGCCATGACCGTGGTTTAAACAACTGAGAGTTTTGAAGTGGCATGAGTAACAATTCTATAGCAAGAACTCGGTTAGGAAAATTGCGTGAATAGAATATAAATGTAGAACGACCATGACGTTGGTGTTTTTGATCATTAATTATAGTTAAGCTTTTGTTTATGAAATTTTATTAAGGTCTTTTGTAAGTAAATGGTTTTATTGGGTGTACAGGCGTGGAATTTCTTAAAATTCATTTTTGGTAATTTGAAAGTCGAACTGAAATGTAGCAATCTCCGGTTGCTTCAGTTTGATATTGATAGCTTTACCATGATGACCTAATCGCTGTCCTAATCGGAAATGTGATGTCGGGTCACAGACAGAGAAAGTTTACATTGTCCAATGTTTTAATAGTTTACGGACAGATCGGAAAAGGAAATCCTTTTACCCTTGCATTTCGTGAAATGTTTTCGTAGAGTATCGTGTCAGCATATCTAATAGAGGGGAATGGTCATGAAACCCGATAAAGTTCTTTGTTGTGTGTTTTTGTTCGCTTTTTTGGCCTTGACCGTGTACAAAACACAATACTTGTTTACTCCGTGCTGAGGAACTAACCAATAGAAACGTGTTGGTTTAAGTAATTCATACATAGTGTATGAACGCAAAACGAAAGATCGTGCACGGTCATGGACGTTCCAACATAAATCTTGCCA
>Ga0126339_10003364_pt1 | contig 11626 bp, 10 predicted proteins | sample OrbTmetagenome_2_FD_92532 | JGI IMG/M metagenome (GOLD analysis project Ga0126339, IMG submission 92532) | Coral microbial communities from Petempiche,Puerto Morelos, Mexico - Orbicella T R C metagenome | ecosystem: Host-associated > Invertebrates > Cnidaria > Coral | place: Petempiche,Puerto...
GATTCTCAAATCAGTTTGAAATAGTGTCGGAGACACCTTTTAGCTGCGATACAGTTGGCCGTGAGCTGTAGCGAGCTATACTTTGCTCGCTGCTGTGCCCTGAAACGGACTGGAACATTCGCATCGGAAAGCAAGGTTATATGTTTATTTTAAATGATTTTAAGAAGTGGTTGTGACGTTTCATCCCAGACAATAACTGTGTCAACAATTATTTTGAGACTGAGAAAAGTTCAATGTTTTAAATAACTTAATCTCATAAACATTTTGTTTACTGGGTTTGGTTAAATTCGAGATAAAGCAACGGTTCTCGGCTTACCAGGACTAATTTTGTGTTTGGTTTAGTCTCGCTCGACTGCCGACTGAGACTGCTCGAGTATTTTTTCTGAGTCATTTTCTAAAACAGAAACGGCTTTATCTTTCTTCTTCCCGCTAGACTATGCTTCTGGTACCTGTTCAATGCCTGGACAAGACTTTCTTGTACCTTATCTCTTGCCCAGTCATGTAAAATATTATCTAAATTCTCAAAACATTCCGCCATTTTAAAACATAGAGGGAAAAACTTTGAAATGATGACGTCAATCGTGCATCTGTCCATCATAGGCGAGAACCAATCAAAATGCGAGAATAACTTGGATTATTATATAAAACTCGATAGAAACACGGTACATGTTTTCTATTTCTTAAATAAATATTATCACCAAAGAGTGACTCGAGCCTGATCACTCATTGGGCAACCAGGTCAGAGTAGAGTTGCGTGATTCACAGAACAGAAACCCACCCACGTGCTGTTAAGTTACGTGACTTTGCCCATATTAGCGACATATTGTGTTTGTACTTATTAGCTTCTTGCAGCAATCATGGCGAGTTTTCCTGTCTTTCAAGTAACAGAAGGTGAATGGTCATCTGAAATATTCATTGATATTTTGGGTTTGAAAGTGCCTGCACATTTCATTTCCGATCCCCAGTTGCTTTGCGACTTTATCACGAATTTTCAGACGAGACCAGACGATATCTTCGTGGTCACATATCCCAAGTCAGGTGAGTTCAGACCCAGTAAGCATTAAAATTCAAAACATCGTGTTTTGTAGTATCAGAGATAGCCTTGCATAAACAAGTGATTACGAGTGGCTGCGATAGTCTTCCACAGCTGCCATGTTAAAGGGGCTCAGTCACGGTATTTTGAGTTATTTTGCCCACATACAAAATTACCTTTAAATGATAGGAAACCTGAAAATAACAGTTTAATAAGATAGAAAAACACCAAAGACATAATGATAAACCATAAAGGAACAAGGATGGCTAAGGATCGAGAAGACTGACACGGATTGTAAACGACGAATCTGAAAAATTGAGGCTAAACTTTTCAACAAGCGCAAACCGTGACGTAGCTCCTTTAAATCCCCGAAAGAGCGACCTTTTTACCCGATCAGCATATCTAACAGTCAGAAAACGCTGTCTTTCCCTCAGAGTGTTCCTGGCTTAGTGAGTATTTTGGCAAATTGAATGTAGCGTAGCTATATACTCCTGGTGAAACGCGGCGTGCGTTTGTTCGTGTCTTTGGTGTTGTGCATGGAACGGCCATGTTGTGTTACTGCAGAAGGAGGTCGTGCTAAAGATCTCGATTTCGTGACGAGCCCGAAGAAGGCTATAACAACAGGTTATTATTTTTATTCGTTATTGACTGAAAAGCGTACGGTGAAAGAACACCATAAAGTTTTTTTGATCGCAATTTTAACTTTCCGTTTTGTATTTTTTTTTTTTTTTTTTTCACCCTTTCCCCCGACAAGAAGCCTGTTTACAATCTAGTTGACATGAGTTAAATGGATGCGACTTGGAATGTGTACATTACAGCACGTATGTTGCACATAACACACACCCGGTGCGTTCATTTTCAGTAATTCGTTCCCAGGGTCTCTCTGATTCCCTGAAAATTCCCTAAATTTTCGAAAATTTAAGGTGGCTCTGAACCCCACCAATAGAATTTTTTTTAACCTTTGCCAAAAACTGCGTCTTATCATGGTTATCAAAATTTGATATATATATATATAAAATTCACCGTGCCGTTTTTGAATTATAAGCCCCTAAAGCTGTAATTAAGGGTGTTTTTAGGAGGTCATACTGTTGCTATGGTAACCTATTGTGTCACGAAAATGATAACAAGTTGTTCACCAATGATTGGGCAGTTTTTGATACCATGATTGTAGCATCAAGTGATAAAGAGTGGTTATAACGAACCTGTTTAGAGCCACCATAAGAGGCCCAAAAGGTCAATTTTCCTTGCACTGTTTTTAAAGGCTTTAAAAGTTCTGATAGTTCTGTATGACTCTGGTAGCAGGTTCCACAGTTTCGGTGCTAGGTAACGCTACGATTCCATTCCGTAGGTTGTGATGTTGACCTTGATGTTGTTGTGATGTTGGTAGTTTTAAAATGTCGGTTCCCTCAGATCATATTCCTAACAGTTATCAGGAGCCCATAGGCTCCTGCAGTCATTTTATCTTATAACTTTTATTTGACTTTGATAAATTGTCAAATAAACTAAACTAACTACAAATCCGATTTTCACCGTTCCTTCTGCTATATCTCAAAATCAAACTCTAATCCACTTCCTTTCAATTTTGCCAACACTTCCTTGTCAAATCTCTCATTCAGTTCTGGAGTGAAGTAATTCTTCCAGTCTCCGACCGCGCCCTTCCGAAGCAGCGATATTTCGCCCTCAGCAGCTTTCTTAACTTGGTAACTTGCAGCATTTTTCTTCATTCCACTGAACGTACACTGTTCAGCAATGCGACTGATGAGATCATCTGATAGCGGCTTGTTAAGGAAGTCGGCGATCATTTGGACGTGAGAAAGTAGATCCTAAAGGAGAGATAATTATTATTATATTTTTCAGCTTATATCGAAGTTCCATTTGTCAAAGCTATATTTCTCGTGACAACTAGCCTAGGCACGCTGATTGTCCGTTGCTTCAGAAATTCTGACCAAAAAATACTAACATATTCATCTTGGAATAGTATAGTGACTGCCAAATGACTGGACGCCAGATCCTAAGAAAGAGGAAACACATCCCATCTAAGATATTCGAAGAAAGACGAAGTCACATGCGATTCTTACGATCCAAGTTTTATGGTAAATGCATGCAATTGAAATTCCGAACCTAGAAGCAGTTTGTTCTTTTGAAAGCTGTATAGCATGTTTATTTCTCGGAAGGTGTCAAAAAGTGGCAATAGATTAATAAACCATTTATGGGTTTGAAGTCTCTCATAAATGTGATAAGGGTTGGATCAAAGGACAGCTTAAGTCTTGAAATGTATTATAAACGGTACTATTACCGTTAACAAAAGCATATCACCTAGGTGATATGCCTCTGCCGTTAACTATTATTAGCCTGCAACAGGCCAAGAAAATACAGGTCTCATATAACAAACCTTTTGTAAATCTTCATATTTAAGAAACAAGACATTTGAATCATCTTTGTGCTTCCACCATCCCAGAACATGGTCAGTCCATAGGTTCCAACTTACTGTATGAAACAAAAAGATTGATTCAGAACCAAGGTAATGCAGAAATCAAACATGAAACCTCTCAAAGCATATGTTCATTGCACTGGCTATTGTAATTATTTTTCTGCATGCTGCCTTGACTATATATTCCTGGATTGTTTCTTTTTTCATTAAAAAATAAGTGTAAATATGTTAACATCAGTTAAGTCAGAGTACACAAGTACATCCTTCAAGAAACTTCCAAAATGGTCCGGAACATGGTTTCTCGCGGTTTTAACCGCTCTGAGAAGAACGCGAGGTTGCCAATAGTCCATAGACTGATAAAGCCGCTGGGCATTTTTAGTTCTCGGATTTCAGTGCGTTTGACCTCAGCTCTCAATGAAAAATGATCAAAGTGGATGTCGATTACTGAACTTGGAGCATAGATCGTTTGTAAACAGTGGCAGGTTTTAATCCACAGGTAATACACCATTTCTACATCGAGCTAGAGAGGAGAACAGTGCATAGTTAGAACTTACTGGCATTGTTAAGAAATAGTGCAAAAAGCAAAGGTGACAGAACACATAAAGAGATGTGACGCGGTGGAAAGCATTCACGAAGTCATCACAGTGTTACCACAGGTAAAGTACTGCTTCTTAAAACTTGCCCGATCACCAAAGCTGAACCCTGTCGGACAGGGTTAGTACTTGGACACGTGACCAAGTAATAATACCCCTGCATTGTCTCCTCTTGTGGGATCCATTGCCAGTAAGAGTAAGTGCAGTTTCTTTTGTTCTTCTTCTTCTTCTCATTAACAGATTTGTTCATATTAGTAAGCCATGTCCACATTTAATTTGTAGTACCGTAATTTGTGGAAGGCGTGGTGGCCTCATGGTTAGTGCGCTTGTCGCCGGATCGAGCTCTGGCCGGAGACATTGCGTTGTGTTCTTAGGCAAGACGCTTTACTCTCAAAGCGCCTCTCTCCACTTAGGTGTATAAACGGGTACCGGCGAATTAAATGATGGGGATAACCCTGCGATGAACTACCATCTCCTCCAGGGGGTAATAGCAATACTCCTAGTCGCTTCATGCTACAGAAACCGGGATAAGCTCCGGCCTGATGAGCCACTTGGCTCGTATGCAGAATTTACCTTTTACTTTTGCCGTAGTTATAGCGAAACGAAGCGTTCGAATTCTCCTCAACTGTTCTATCCGTTTCCCGTCGAAAAATTTCAATCAAGGTTTTAATCAATCGCAAATTTATGCAACTCATCAATTTGTGATTATCAACGTCTACTTTTTCGAGAGTTGAGTACAATTAGTGTACAGTCGAGCCTGTATTATTGAAGCTGAATCCTCTATTAAGACTTTCGTCCTAAAATGTACTCATGTGGAGTATTTCTGCGATGAGATACTGAGTACTGGCCTCAAAGAACAAATGACAAACATTGCCATTAAAAAACAAATCACACGGAGATGAAATCCTTCCACCTGCACCTCAGCATCTTCAACATCACGAATAACTTTAAGTTCAGTAAGGCTCTGTGTGCAAGCGACGCGGAACCCTTATGTACTGGTCAGCAGATGTACGAATTTTCCAAGGTAAAAAAGAAAGAATGTCTGAGAAATATGCAAGCCCTGAACTTTAACCGAAGGGGGGCAGTCGAATCATGTGAGGAAAAAGGAGTTGTACAGCCAATTAAAATGCTAGCTTGATATGCTACCCATTTCTGTCAACCAATACAAGAATTGTACACTACGGTAAGTAAGAGGAATTTACGGGGCAGCATCAAGTTTTCTATTTTAAGGCTCAATTAGTTTAATAGCAAACCTTACTTACCATTTCCTTCAACAAATAACCTGGCATAAAACTCCCACGGCCCATTAAATTCATGTCCAAAAACGCTTGTCGCGAATTTAAAAAATGAGACTGCGACATCTTTAGGATTGCGAGCAATGTAAATATATTTACACTTGCTGTCCTCGTTTGCACTTTTAGGAACAAGATTGTAGGGAAGATGAGTCTTCACGATGCGGGGACTTGGCAAAGTGTTGTAGTTTGGTTGGGGAAATCTTGCACTGGTTGCTGTTTCTAGGAATGGAACTCTTTGCAAAATATGGTCACTTGTGACTTGCCCGTCGTTGAAAATCTGCCAGACAATTTCTTGAACCCAAGTTGTCCCTGAATGAAATGATGTTAAATTTAGTATGTAATGAAATTAACGAACAATTCTAAAATTGTAAAGACACAAATGATCATCGAAGTTATGTACACAACTTTAGCAGTTTTGAACATAAAGCCTGAAAAAAAAAAGGTTTTCTGATTAACTTCGTCCGCGGGTGTCCTCTCCCGATGTTGATTTCGTGCTAATTATTTAAAATTATTATTTTCCTTGTTACTCTCGATACACTCGATAGCCTTTTTGTTCAGACCTCTAAAATTAGTATAGGTCTCTAAGGGCCTGTTTACAAGGAGGGAGGGTTACCAAAGAGGAAAGTTAACCCAGGTAGGCGTGTTACAAAAGAGTTAATAATTAACTATTATTGCACAACTTATTAGAACCTGTTTTGAGCGGACACCCAACCTCGTTCCCAGGGTCTCTCATCTTACCACCCCTGGAGCGAGCGAGGAGGGGGCGGTAAGATGAGAGACCCTGGGAACGAAGTTGGCGGACACCCTGTATTAAGCGGACACTAATGAGGGTCCCAAGGGTGTCCGCTAAATACAGGTTTCACTGTACATGCACAGTACATGCGCAGTACATGCTAATCTGAAACGCCTTCCATCTGTAAACAGACGAGAAGGACTTCGATTATGTCCAATCCGATCCGATTTAGAGTGCAAATTCTACTCTGTTTTAAACCAAAAGTCAAATCTATGCCCTGTTTCACTGAGACCAAAAACGGCTCAAAAAGAATGACGCTGCACAGTACATCGGAGTACATCAGGTACATGGTAAAAATAAGGAAAATTGGAGGCTAACTAACAGCGCCAATTCGATTCAATTACCGCTTTTCTTGTGGCGTGCTTATGTTCCAAAATTTAAAATTACCTTTGCTTCTGATGTTACGTTTTAGCCTCACCAGATATAAGACCCTCTAAAAACTTGACGCTTTACAAAGTTGCAATTCGAAAGGTTCTTCGTGTTTTATAAAGTACATTTAAATTTCCAAGCTTTTGCGTTGCGTGACATGGAATGGCAGCCCGAGAGGGCTGTCGCGTAGTTCAAAAGATGGCATATCGTCAAAGTTTTGCTGATTGAACAGCCTTGCATTAGATGAAGTATTAATTTCAATGTGTCGGAGCTCTAAAATAATAACGTTTTGTTTTAACAGCAAAACTAAATGACGGATGTTTCTATTGCGTTACGGCCACCTTATATGCATGTTGCCGATATGCAGGTGCTACTCCGAGTATCACCAACAAGTATCTTGATCGTACAAAGCCTTTTCATAAATATCTGTGGGGTATTTCTTCAAGTAATGCGCGTACAAAAACCCTCAGAGACCTAAATCTTCGCGAAGATGTTTTTAGATCAATTATCTCTCATATGCGAAATTATTGACTCTATTTATTGAGTGGTTACGATTGTTTGGTAAGTTAGTAACTTAGTGATAAAGCAATTGACAACCGGCCGCCGTTAACTTTGTTCTTTCGCAGACGTTTACAAGGGTAAGTCTCAATTTAGCACTAGTGGTCCCTGACATATCATGTCCACTGGACAATAACCTTTAGACCGTTTATACCCCTTAAACTTTTAATAACATGTTACTGCCTCACCAGACTTGGGATATGTGACCACGAAAACGTCATCCGGTCTCGTCTGGAAATCCGTGATAAAGTCGCAAAGCAACTGGGGATCGGAAGTTAAACTGGGAGGAATTTTCAAACCCAAAATGTCAATGAACTTTGCAGATGTCCATTCGCCTTCTGTCACTTGAAAGACAGGAAAAGTCGCCATGATTATTTGTGCTGAATCACGCTAGCACATACATTAGCAGAACCCCCTGCGCAGACATTGTTTGGGCTCGTCACGCACTCCTTCCCAACGAGGAGGAATGATTGCGTGACTTGGGTGACTTGACCGTCTCGGTCTCCAGGCTCGGTCCGTAAACACGCATAAAAAGAACTGGCCAATATCCAGCCATCTTCACCTCACACTTGGTCAGTTACCGATATATACATCATTAGTATTTAAAGTAATAATAATTTAACATAAATATGATCACCAAAGAGTGACTCGAGCCTTTTCACTCATTGCGCAACTAACAGGTCAGAGCAGAGTTGCGTGAACCCATCCGAAGTGCTGTAGAGTTACGTGACTCGCCCATGTTAAGCGACATATTGTGTTTGCACTGCAGCAATCATGGCGAGTTTTCCTGTCTTTCAAGTAACAGAAGGTGAATGGTCATCTGAAAAATTCATCGATATTTTGGGTTTGAAAATGCCTGCACATTTCACTTCCGATCCTCAGTTGCTTTGTGACTTTATCACGAATTTTCAGACGAGATCTGACGATGTCTTCGTGGTCACATATCCCAAGTCAGGTGAGTTCAGACCCAGTAAGCATTAAAATTCGAAACACCGTGTTTTGTACAAAATAATATCAGAGATAGATTGCATAAACAAGTGATCACAAGTGGCTCCGATAGTCTTCCACAACTGCTATGTTAAAGTCCGAAAGAGCGACCTTTTTACCCGATCAGAACAAACAGATATCATCGGCTAAGATTACTAGCATATCTAACAATCAGAAAACGCTGTCTTTCCCTTAGAGTTTTCCTGGTTTAGTGAGTATTTTGGCTAATAGAATGTGGCGTAGCTCTATATTCCTGGTGAAAAGCGACGTGTGCTTGTTCGTGTCTTTGGTGTTGTACATGCAACGGCCATGTTGTGTTACAGCAGAAGGACGTCGTGCTAAAGATTTCGATTTCGTGACGAGCCCGAAGAAGGCTACAACAACAGAGGATTATTTTTTCATTTGTTATTGACTGAAAAGCGTACGGTGAAAGACTACAAGTAATTTAGAGACAAGGTTTTGGGAATCAGTCTGTATGTAAAAATTAAGTACGTTACAGAACTATTGATATCCGAAAAATATTAGGGAGTCCACCTGTCGGAAGGAACTTGCTCAAACAGCTTATCCGTGAAAATTCAGGATCTAAAATGCAACAGTTAAGCCCCGGCCAAACGATCGCAACATATTATCACAACATATCGCAGCATCGTTGGCCCAGCATTTGCAAGCTCCGGCCAAACGATCGCAACATTTCAGCACAAAATATCGCAACATTGTTGGGCGCAACATGTTGAGCGCGTTTGGTCACCCTGTTGCGACGTGTTGCGACATGTCGGAAATTGAAAATCGAGCTAGTGCGCATGCCCAGGTGCAGCATTGTTGTACGAGCCTGGCCAAACGACTACAACCTCATGCAACATCGACAAATGCTGTAAGAAAAATTTGACCAGTTTCAAATTTGAGCCAACAACACCCAACATGTCGCAACACTTCGCAACAACTCGCAACAGGGTGGCCAAACGCACGCAACATGGTGCGCCCAACAATGTTGCGATATGTTGCGTTGAAATGTTCCGATCGTTTGGCCGGGACTTTAGACATAACGGTCTTCCTTAGGTAAAGCGCGCCTCCCATTTCACGCATTAGCCTCTCAACAGGTCCATGCAAACGCCTGCCACGCCACGCGCCGGGAAAAAAAGGTCGTAATACAATCGGCCGGCCGCACCATTAAGTTTTTTTTTTTTTTTTAATCGCAATTCTAACTCGTCGTTTTGTTTTGTTTTGTTTCTTTGTTTTTATTTTTGTTTTTGTTTTCTTTTTCGTCCTTTCCCCCGATAAGAAGCCTGTTCACAATCTAGTTGACATGAGTTAAATGGATGCGACTTGGAATGGGCCCAGTACAGCACATATCTTGCGCATAACACACACCCGGTGCAGTCATTTTCAGTAATTCGTTCCCAGGGTCTCTCTGATTCGGCTTAGATTTGTAGCTCGATCACCGACTTCAATCGTTAGTTTGATTTCAAAACCACAATTGTCTGTTTTATAATAAAACTAATTTAACACCATCTTATTCAGGAACAACTTGGATTCAAGAAATTGTCTGGCAGATCTTGAATGAAGGAGAAGTCAAAAGTACCCATGCTAGAGAGCGAGTACCATTCTTAGAACGGGCAACCCATCCAAGGTCTTCCCATCTTGACATCAACACTCTGCCAAGTCCACGAATTTTAAAGACCCATCTTCTTTACAATATTATTCCTAAAGGTACAAACAAAGACAGCAAGTGTAAATATATCTACCTCGCTCGGAATCCAAAGGATGTTGCTGTATCATTTTTTCAGTTCGTGACCAGTATGAAGAGATACAACGGGCCATGGGAATTTTACGCCAAGCTGTTTGTAGAAGGAAATGGTGAGAAAGTTTTCAAATCCGTTTTTTTTAACTTGCATTCTTTTGCCCCCACCCCCAAACTTGCTCGCTCCAGTCTCCCTCCTTCTGAAATTTTCCAGGAACTGGCATTATGAAGATAACTGTATTGATGTTTTGAAATGTCAATTATCCTGAGAACTTTTATTTTAAACTTTTATGACTGGTTCTGAACTGATCTCTTTGTTACATGAAGTGGTTTGGAGCCACTGGAATGACCATGTTCTAGACTGGTGGAAGCACAAAGATGATCCAAATGTCTTGTTTCTTAAATACGAAGATTTGCAAAAGGTTTGTTGACTAGAAGTAAGACCTGTATTTTGGTCCGCTCCAGACTCTTGGGGCAGTGGGAAAATGCATTTGGGCACGCCTTTTGCGTTTTCCTCTAGCTTGTGCGTGTTTCGAGCTGTTGGCCTGTGCTACCTGTATTTTAATGCTGTTACATATCCCATACTAGTGTTCAAATGCGACTGTTGGTGTTTTCCAAGAGTCAACCATCCTCGGAGCCACCCTGCCTTACATTTTAAGAAAAGAGTGAACAAGACGCCCAAAAAATCAAACCTTATTAAATGTTTTAATATTGCTACTTAATAGCACCTTGGAATAATGGAGTCACCCTCATGTTTGGTAGCTTGGGTCGATACAGGGTAATGTTCTTCCCATTCAAGCGACAAAATTCATATCATTTCGCCATCACGTAAAACGAATTGAGTAAAATGTCCTTTAACGAACTGGCGCAGAATGGAAATGTAATTATTTTCTCTCCTCTAGGATCTTCTTTCCCATGTCCGAATGATCGCCAACTTCCTAGACCAGCCGCTGTCAGATGATCTCATCCGTCGCATCGCTGAGCAGTGCACATTCAGTGGAATGAAGAAAAATGCTGCAAGTTACTCAATACCAACCAAAGATGGGGAGTCTTCGATGCTTCGGAAGGGCGTGGTCGGAGACTGGAAGAATTACTTCACTCCAGAGCTGAATGAGCGATTTGAGAAAGAAGTATTGGACAAATTGAAAGGAAGTGGATTAGAGTTTGATTTTGAAATATAATGCACATTTACCAAGACAGGGAACTGTCGAAACGCTACTAATCTAACTCAAATAATTTTGAAGGAATTTGCTATATTGTAGATAACAAATAATAACAGACAAAGAGAAGATATATAGAAAAAATAGCAGGAGAAAGGAAACATTTCCCCGGCCAATTAACATCTAACGTCTCAGACTAAGACTCTGCTTGCTAATCGCTAAATGCTAATAAAATTCATATTAGTGATGATTCTATTTTCTGTCTGACTGGTTAGTGGTTGTGACAAATATATCGAAAATATTCTAGATTAAAACTTGGCAAATGAATCACTGGAATTCAAACTAAATGACCAGAAATTCCATTATTCAGCCGGACCTAATATATAAATAACGGTTTTTTCACGGTTTCCTCGAGTTATCCTGTTTTTGCCTCGAGACTGAAGCCTACAAATTAAATTTTCGGCGAGCCTGCTTATCTCATCGCTTAAAGTCAAACTTGGCTTGTCAACCAACAGTGTGGCTAGATGGCTAAATATACATTGGCTAAGTTCTTTTTCCTTGCAAGCAAAAAACGAATAAGGCCATCTTGATCGAACAAACTTGAAGGATTTTATTTACACATAAAGAACAACATTTATTTTTCTCGCGGGACACGGCAAGCTCTACCAA
>Ga0126339_10003365_pt1 | contig 11626 bp, 7 predicted proteins | sample OrbTmetagenome_2_FD_92532 | JGI IMG/M metagenome (GOLD analysis project Ga0126339, IMG submission 92532) | Coral microbial communities from Petempiche,Puerto Morelos, Mexico - Orbicella T R C metagenome | ecosystem: Host-associated > Invertebrates > Cnidaria > Coral | place: Petempiche,Puerto...
AATTTAGTCTTTACTTTTGACATGTCTTTGATTGTTAGGAGCACACATCAGAATTATTTCTAAAATTTATTATTCCAATACACTTGATCACTTGCCAAGTCAATGTTATAACAATGGAACCCACCAATCCAGTAGGTTAGCAGAATCTGGCCATGTTAACAAGGTGGATCAAACAAGGGGCTGTAGTTAAGCCCTGTGGGTTTCTAAGAAATTATTATTCCATTTCCTAGTTTACCGAGCTGTAAGATGAACCATACAGATAAACACTAGTTACTTAGCAACATGCTACAAAAAATCAAGTAAAATTTGGACTTACAATAAGTTGTTTCTTAGGCTTGGGATATCCTTCAAGGATGCCATTTAAAATATCAGTGGCCTAAAAGAAAATGTTGTTAGGAAACAAAGTGAATAAAATTTTACCAAAACACACTATCACCACACTTTTTTTTAATTTATCGTAATTCAACTGTTAATTACATGTGACTGGGGTCATGGGAACCATTTATTGCAATGTCTTTACAGAGTTTACAAATCAAAACCTTTTCAATGACATTGTAAATTTTTGTGGTTTAAAACTCAAATTTATATTTATTGGACTAACATGGACTAGGTTAGCAGAATAGCATGTATTGTGTACAAAAGGAAACAGACACGTGTATGACAACTCTCTGTGTGTTGTGCCCTCTAAATACACTGCAGGCTTATTACACTAAGTAAGAAATATTTCTTTGCAGAATCACAAGTCCGCTATGCAAGACAAGGCCCACAACTACATAGCTCTCTGCACCCATTTACCCCTCCTCATGTACTGGGTTGCCCATGATGAGCAAGGCAAGTTCCAAACACAACACAACCATGGTGTATTGCTTCCTGAGTATTCACCCATTAGGATGCCCTGAGAGGAACTGAACTGATGTTCTTATATGAAAAGAACTTTCTTACCATTCGTTTTCTTTTTCTCCACATCTGAACAAATTGCTTGTGTTCTTTGTAGATCTTTATTACAAAAGAAGGTAAATTAAGGTTTAAGGTTAACGATCTCATGGCAAGTATTAATAAGTAAATACTAGCTCCATAGCCAAATGTTTCATACTAAAACTGGAAATATAGTTACTTCCATGATCTCACCTTATCTTTTTGTGCTGGTGTGACGTGATTTGTAGCTGAAAGAAAAGATTAATAGAGGAGGTTGCATTTGAAATACACAATTTTGTTATCTTTTTTAAATTTGAATTTATGAAACTGCTCTATTTGGTTATGTCAACTGCAAAGTGTGGACTGTAAAGTTTGTCAATACAGTCCACATTCATCTTACACCATACCATTTCTTAGAATCTTGTCAGTAGTTTTTTTTTTTTTTCAATATATATCTTACTTCCGTGGGTATTCCTTACACCTGTAGGTCTATAGGCACAAGCAATTCAGTGACAATGTTCAACTTACCTGACTTGATGTTCTTGATTCGTTCCTGGTATCTGTCACACTAAAGGTAGAAGAAAGGACATGCTTGTTAGTTTCAACTCGAGGTGGCCGGCCAGGGATGAAATACTTGAGCGACATATAAAATTATGAAAAGGGTCAATTTAAGTCATAAATCCTTACAACCCACTTTTCCACCTTGTTAATAGCACTTAATGAGGTGGTGATTTAACTATGGACCAATTGGTCATAAGACATATCAATCTCCCTGATGTATATATAACAGTATATTTTAAAAGATTGATCAAAATAGACCTTTGAAAAATACTTCTTTTATTTTTTACATTGTTATTCTCTGATCTTTGTCAATCCTGAGCAATAAATTCTGATGCAAATTAAACATCACAGGCTAAATTGATCTCAAACATGGGCTGATGAATACCTTTTTTGTCAGTTCTTCTAATCTAGCTTTTGCATCCTTGGTTGTCAATGTACTGTTCACATTGCGCAGCTCTAAGAGTGAGGTCACAACCAAACAAATAAGTTATCTATACTTCAGGAAGGGAAGTTTATTGGCTTAATCACTGAGCAATAGCTATGGACCCCTGGTCAAGCAGTCAGGAGTGTGAGCATTGTCAGTGTTATGCTGTGTTACAAAGCAAGACAATTTACTCTGATGGTGCCTCTCTTGACCGACTTGAGATGCACAAATAGGGTACTGAAACTCTAAAGAAAACTTGGCAAAATGTCAATGGGATAACTTGTGATGAACTGACATCCCATCCAGAGAGAGTAGTAATATTGGTAGCCATTTCATGCGGCAGAAACCGGAGTTAAGTGTTGGCACTAATGAGTTCCTCTAATTTCTATCTTCAAAAATTAATTTTGTACTGGAGAGCCATTGTATTAGTACATTCAATGGCATTACACTCAACCTTCCCATTGTGCACTATGCGTACGTCCCTTTGATTGTGTTGGCCACTGAATATTCTAAGGCATGTTATAAAATAGTCATTCCTCTCTCTCATGGTACACCAAGGAATGTCCCTCTTGTTCTTTGTATTTTCTTGGTCTACACACCAAGAAAATACCAGTGACTCATGGGATATTCCATGCTATACCACTCGAAAGCATTGCTGAACTAGTATGTACTTAGAAAAAGAAAAACTACTACAACTACAATAACACCTGTCTCTTGTGTTTTCAAAGTTTCTTGCAACCTCTTTAACTTTTCTGTAGACATGTTGATGTTCTCATCAATTTTCTTGATTTCTTTTTCATCATAATCTCCAAACTGGTCCTGTAAATCATTTATACAAGACAAAACTATTGGTCAGAATAAGAAATAATCATTTCGAAATGCTCACTGCTAAATAACATATAAAAAAAACTTTAGTATTTTTTTCAAAAGTGCCTGAATTTGTGTGCCTTGAAAATTATTAATAAATCATTCCTTTTCCATGTTCCCATAATTTAGAATGAGGATTGAGCAAATCAATAATTCTTAGAAAATCACCCAATTTTAAATATAATAACCTTACTATAATTATACTTGTGAAAAATAAAATTTTGATGCTGCTCACCTGCTTAGGTGCATAGACTTTTTGTTTTCCATTTATCTTCTCAGTTATAATGCCTTTACTACCAAGTTTTTCCAGACTCCGTTGCACAGCCTTGCAATAAAAAGTATTTTAGAAATAAGATATTATTTTAATGCACAATACCAGAGAAGATTAAAAATGTACGGTTCGTGTGCGCTCACTTCGGAGAGAAGATCACCTATGGGAGATTCCTTCTCCCACGAGAAGAACTCATGAATAGCAGATTAGCTTTGTTATTATCATTCAAATTCTCACCGTTTTCCCATACTCTTTGTGCAGATTTGAGAAGATATCAACTGACACAAAAGAAAAGAAATTCTTGTAAGTCAAAGTGATGTCATAGTAGAGGCTTCAAGTAAAGAGTCAACAACTATGGAATTCGAAGAGGATAAGATACGTTGTGCAGCAAAAGTAAAGGACAGGAAAGTCTGTCTTTTTTAGAAGCAACTGGATATGACGAAAGGTCTTGAAATCTACATTTAACTGAATAACTTTAAGCTTATAGTCTCAAAAAGCAGAAGCTTGTAAACAAACTTTGAGGCAAATAATTTTACCAACCAGCGCTGTAGGGTCTGTTTTGTTTTGTAAGATACGCTAACACTGCATCTGATGCTGCAAAGAGAGTAAAATTCAGAGATTGAAATGAATTTGATCTACAACTAACAGTAGAATTATTCATTTCCTTTATATTTACCTTCCTCTTCGGATTTCTTGCTCATTTTGTTGAAAATTTGAGCATAATTCGTTCAAGCATTTCCGCGCCAAATTTGTACCTCGCGCCACAATATTTTCATGTGGTTGTAAGTGACGTAACGTCATACCGCTGCTGATAATCGCAGGCGTTGGTATGAAACAAAATCGAAGAACCCGTATGGTTCTCTTTCTCCTGTTCTCTTAACTCTGTGAAACCGTCCAAAATGGTGAGTAGAAATCCGTCGTTTATTTTTTGAAAACATGGCCATCGAGATGAAATACTAAATTTTTATTATAGCTTTGTTATTCTTGAATTAGACTTTGGGTTCATTTCTTTGCATTTTTGTCAAACTTTGTCTTTTTTGCCTCGTCTATTCGCAGGCGAAAAGAACCAAGAAGGTCGGAGTAGTAGGGAAGTATGGTACTCGATATGGTGCCTCACTTCGAAAAATGGTTAAAAAGATGGAAATCACACAGCACTCAAAGTACACATGTGTATTCTGTGGCAAAGTAAGTGTAATATTTATTTCTGTTCAATAGTGGAAAAACGAAAACCAAGATACTATGGAAGGACACTCTTAGCTAAAGTCTGATCTATGAGCTGTAGACATGCTGCTCCTCATCTTTGGTTTTCGCGGACTCCCGACATTTTTTGCGGATTCCGTTTAATAAAATCTGCTATTTTGAGTTGACATTATTGGCTTAGATAAGAAGATTTTGATTGTATTTTGTAGGAATCCCTGAAGAGGAAATGTGTTGGTATATGGTACTGTAAGGGATGTGGAAAGACTGTAGCTGGAGGAGCTTGGGTTGTCAGGTATTTACAGTTTTCTCTTTTAATATTGGACTGAACGTCCAGTACTCTAAAGTAGAACCCTTTGGGACCAGTTCAAGCTGACTGCCTTACAGACAGGTAAGGCAAACAAGTGAATCATGCAACCATGTTTTTGCAAGAGAGGCAAGGTTTCAATAAGATTGAAGTAGATGACTGCCCCAGTTCAGCACCTGTTAGAGAGAGCAATGAGAAAGACTCACAGCAACTTCCTCTACAGGGCCAATTTTTGACAACTGCTGCCATAAGTAACAATTCTTAACACAGTACCTGACAGAGCTCTGGTGTGTTGAGGTGGTAGAGATGTCGTGACTGTATTTTTTGCATCTATTTTGTTTTTGTTTGTTTCTGTTTGTTTTCATAATAATGAAAATATACATGTTCTCTTCAAGGTATTCAGAACAGGATGTAGTGAAATTGTTACGGTCATGTAAACCCTTCACAATTTTTCTCCGTAACTTGTATTCTGAAAGTTTTGTCAGCATAAGTTAATGTTTGCTCTTGCATGTCATTGATTACATCTTGTTTTTCACTTTAGCACCACAGCTGCTGTCACAGTGAGGAGTGCAGTTCGGCGCCTCAGAGAGATGCAAGAGACATGATTTGTACAGTCTGGCAATAAACCAACCAGTTTCTAGTGTAAAACTTGCGTTGTTTGATGCAATCAGTTTACTACAATTGTCAATACTGTTGAGTAAGGCATGACAAAAGTTTGGTGACTAAGTTTTAATGTTCCACTTGTGTTGTTCTCATGGGCAATTGGTTCCATTTCCAGTGGCAACTAGTTGGCCTTTGACGTCATTGGCAGCAAAGGACCCTAAATTGTAGGCAATGATATTGTGACTATTGGAAATGAGGAAAGTTGCCCGTGCTAGAACCTTGTCACCAAAGGTCCGTTATGCCTTACTCAACTGGTAATCATAGTGGGTTACCTATACTGTTTGTGAAAATTTAGTGGCTTAGCTCTGCCAAATATCTCAAGCCTTAGATAGGAGGAGGGTTGTAACATGACTTACATGAGGCATTCCCCAAAACAAAACTGAAATTAAAAAAAGACCAGCTTTTATTTATTCATTGCCTTGATGTGACTGTTACATTCATTTTCCTACACAATTTATGGTACACTATAAACCCAGTGTTTTACATTTTCATGATTATAATAATTACTATAAAGTTAACTTATGATACATATAAAATCCTGGAAATTTGATTTGTCCCTTAAAATTGAACAACAACAACCTAAATGTCCCAGACCAAGTGTTGAGAAATGGCTGGATATGTTGAATAAATAACTAGCAACGGCTTGTTGAAAACCTTGCTCAATAACTCACTCTTAGCTAAAATTAATAACAACAGTCAGTACAGGCCAAGCATTCCCAAGCTCCTCACTGGTGGTGTATAATTCAATTTGATTTTTGCCCTCAGGCCACAAGCACTTGACCTGATTTAACTCATTTAAAATGAAAGTGTCTGGATATAGATGCACCATTTTCCTTTCTGTAAATCAGCTTTTCCTCTTATCCTGCAGGCAGTCATACACACTATCAAACAGCTGCAAGTATTTGTCAATGCCATCTCCATATTTGCAAAACAAGCTTGTCAAAATAATTCTCAAGGTGCACTTTTCAACAAATTGACACTCACCAAGTGGTACGTACGTACAGTGCTTCTAAAAATCTTAAATAAGAACTAGACTTCACAGTAGCAATTATTAAACAACATAATTTTTGAAACGAAATGTTGAAAGTTGATGCACACTGAAAATATCACAGAGCACATTTTTGAGTCGTCAGGTGCAGGGTTTATTGTTGGCGTGGTGAAAATATTTTGTGAGAGCAGGAGAAAATGCAAAGATATCAGTAAATGCTTTTGGTAATGACACTACACTGTCACTACACTATCACATGTAAAATTTAACACGATTGTAAGCAACTACTCTTAGCAATACCTGACATAGTGTAGTCTCTTCCGCAGCCATTTTTGAGATGTTATGCAACCATCCCTTGGCAGGACACAAAAAAAGCCTGCAGAGGAGACTAGACATTGTGTGGTGATTTTACATCAGTCCACACTTCATATGACAACTTGGAAATGGGCCATTGTAATCAATACACTCGACATCAATACCCCAACCACTTTCCCACATAATTTGACACTGATCCTAATCTGGTAGAATCAACATTGTCTGTTTCGTCAGTTGGAGTCATGCCTTCAGCCTCCGACTGGTCAAGCATCTCGTAGTCTGACACATCGGTGTTTCCAGATGAAGTCATAATGCTCTCTGGTGTTCCAGATCCCTGTCTGTGATCATTGTCTTTCGGCTCTTTCGGTTCCTGTCTTTGTTTCGGTTGTGTTGGTTTATTGTTGACTGTAGTCTTGCTGTCTGGATGAATGGCTTCAGAGTCTGATTCGGTATCTCTGTCGATGTCCGGAAATTCTAACCCCTCCATAAATTCACCTTCTTCAAATTCCAAAGTGCTGCCACCTTGGCTCAGAGATGAAAACTGTAGCTCATCCAAAAACACTGCAGAACTATCTAAACTTGGGCTTTCAGCATCAGGAGTTTCCCTTCCAGAGGTTCCTAAAGACAAGCATCAAAAACAAAGTCAATGCCTGGACTTCAAAACTGTTTTTAATGCAAGTCACTACAAAATGAATCAATTTTTTGTGTGTGGTGCTGTTTCTGAACACACAGTCTATGTAATTCTTTTAAATGGCCCTCAAGAGCTGAGTTAAGGTTTTTGGTAAACAAAGCAAGGTATAATAATATGGGGATTCAATTTAGTTCCCCATGTTACTGCACAGCTCGGGTTGTGACTGGAGTTACACTTACCTTGTGTTTCCTGATCATCTTCTCTGTTTGCAATGGAGCTCAGTCCCTGGGAAATAGCTGATGTAATAAGTCCTTGAAGAAGTTTGGCTTCTACAGGTGGCACTGGAGATGATGGTTCTGACGAGCTGGATTCTTCATCTTGTAAAGGAATGTTGTCTTGATCAACAGATGTGTCATCAGTGACCGGATTGAAATCCTTTGCAAACTCATCATCACTATCTGCTGGAGCTTCTCGATCTGTTGCTTTGATATTTGAAAAATGATAAATAATTATGTATTGTCAATTAGAGATGGCAGCCATAGGAGATATAAAATCCACCTGTAGACTACGATTTTGGACAAACATTTAATTATTATGAAGACGTCTATTACAGTAACATTTTTAAAAAAACATTCAACTACAAAAACTGTGTGAAAATGTTCCTTAATGGTATATTAAGAAAAAAAGCATTCAACACTTAGGTAACAACATTATCAAGTCAAAATTAGGGTTTATAAAAATAATATTGTTTATACTGAAAATTATATAATTTTTTTTTTAATTAGATTAAGAAATATGAGAAAATCAGTGGCTCTTGAAAATTTGTTTCTTGTCTCAACACTGATAAAATTAATCTGCATACAAAAAAGTAAACAACTGATAACCAAATCCATGCAAATTTATTTTTAATTAGTCAAGTTACATCTTCGATACCTTTTGTCACGGCATCCCTTAGTCGCTTAGTCCTGCTGTGTTGCCACTGAACAACAAATGGTCGGTAAAAAGGTTCCAATGCTTTGTTAATTGTTCTGTGTATTCCATTGTGTTTAATAACAGGCCAGAAGTACAGTGCACAAACTGAGAAAAACGTTCAAGATATTAATTGTATTACTATCTCCTAATGAATAGAGGGATATACAATACAGAATAAATTACTACAAGTCCCACTGAACTGGCAAAGTTCCCAACAATATCCATTTTTGCCAGCGTGGTTACACTTCCATAGTAGTTGTTGTTTCCGAGACCTATATTGGTTGTTTTCATGTCTACTAGAGTTGAATTATCACATACTATAAAAAAGTCATTTGAATGCCATCTCCTTGGTACCCCCTTCAAAAAGAATCTACTCTGCCTCCAGGCTACAAATGCCATGGAAACAAGGAAATATACATGGCATGTTCATTCAAAACTTTTAAATGAAAATATAAAAATGAAAAGAGCGTACCTGTAGCATAAAATATCTGCACCAAAGGCAAGTATTGGTAAGCAAACACTGTGACCAGTAACAACCCAAATAAAGCAGCATAATACTGAAAGATTAAGGACACAATATCAGTTTAAAGGTTGGCATTGTGTGCCATAGCAAAACAAAAGACCAAACAATAACTAAACAATGACTCCTAAACGAGGAAATACAATGTTAATTCTCAGGATGTAGCAGTTTTGAAAAGTTGGTACAAAAAATTATTCAAAAATCAGTTTTAATTATGCAAGAAAAAACCTGGAAATTATCATACCTTATATGTGCTATCAGTTTTCAATTTATTCAGTTTTTCATGCCAAGCAACAAAGGTAGTCCAAATCACAGCCAGTCTTGTACAAAGACGATGAAAGGACAGAGTGGTTTGTCGGCTGCAGGGACAAATTTAGAGTTCCAGTTAACTGTGTTGTTTTTGTTATTAAAAATTAAACGTAAGCTTAATTCTTATTTAACATAAATTACTTAGAAGTAACTTATTTGAATTTAGTTGTACAAGTTCACACAAATATATTCCCTCGGGGAAACCAAAATAAAGACCGACTAGCAAAACTCGAAACCGAACAATCACATAAGTTTGCTAATTGATTGCATCGCTGGTAAGCGAAGAACGATATCTCACCATGTAGATTTTCAGACAAAAACAGGAATTTTTCACTTACTTACCTATCTTTATCGCTGACTGCATCAAATCCACCTTTGATATTGAATCAAAAACATCATTATGTTGTTTGTTAGGTATGGCCAGTATGTAAATAAACATTCATCAAACACGCAGGTCTGCTACACAAGTGTAAGCTTCATTAAATTATGACGTACCTTGTACAAATTGCCACACCTTGCTTCTAATATCCTCCATCAGAAGCGATGACGCCATTGCTACTATAAGCAGCAGCACCAGGCGGAATTTGCCACTTGCCATGAACCTATAAAACAAGACGACAACAAATGAGCGGCTCAAAATTTTACCGCTAATGCGTTCCACACATTTCATCTCACCCGAACAGAGCTGTCATCGCAATAAAATAACACAACGAATGCGACGGTTTCTCCCATAGAAGAACACTCTGAACGTAGTCCCATCTGTTTTCAAGAGGCTTTAGAAATTTTTTGACTCGTTCAATATATTCGTGATTGACGTTATATTCAGATTCCGTTGAACCTTCCACTGAATCCCCTGCGAGGTTATCGGACGCCATGTTGTTTTGAACTTTTGCTTTCCCAAGGATATATGTGACGTCATGGTAAACATTCCTGACTCGGTCCCAGGTCGCCTAATTATCTTAGCGATGTTGGCTTTAGCGATATCTTTGTAAAACTTGCAAAAAAAAATCCTGTTCGGAATCTCAGCTTTGTAGTTATCAAACTGCAGTGATGTTAAGGGCTTATCATTCAACGGCTGCTAAAGTAAACACCAGCACGAACAAGAACACCCTGAAAGGGTCTTCAGACATCTTTGTAACTCCCACTTCCGGTGTTTGGACACTAAAGGAATTTCCGGTCATACAGCTGCATCATGGGTAGTTTCGTCTTGGCAATGAACGAAGATATTGAGAGTGTCTCATGAGGTGAGTAGTTTTAATCCCCTGACTTTTTTTCTGTTTACAAGTTCGGCCAATATCGCCAACTGCTCGAAAATATGAGACTCTGTGGTTTATTTGAACTCCACTGTTTTTGTCGCCGTTCGATCTTCGGAAAGAATGTTCTTTCCCGGCTTTTTCATCTCTATCGGAAATGTATGAATGGACAGCTGGAGTGACAAAGCTTTAAATTATCATCTCTACAAAATGAGCTCAAAAGTTGTTTGTCGTAAGAGAAGTAAACGAAAAAGCCGACAACTGCAGGCACTGAGAGATTTCACAGCAGCGGATACGTGTTATAGTGATGGAGCAAATCCTCTGTCTTTTCACATAGGTGAAATCTTCACGTTCCTGAGTCGCCGGGACAATTACTGGGTTAATGTGGAGAGAACTGTTCGGAAACACAACCCTTTGCTCAAGACGAAAGATTATTCTGCTATTGAGCGGGGTATTGTGCCACTGGACTACGTAATAGAGATGGAAACCAAACAGAATGAAGGAATGTCTTCTTTGCCCAATGAAGACGATTACCCGGCCCAGGATGGCGACGAAAGTCAAGACAACATCTTCAAGGTATTCAAAAATTTATGTGGTCGACTTTTGTAAGAGTTGCATGTTCCGTGACTTTTCCACTGGTGATCTGTATCGCCAATGTGATATTAAAACTATCTAAAGAATAAAGGAGAAGTTTACAGTCAAAATAGTTTAATTATTTTAATACGAAAATTTTCCGCAAATGGCCCGTTCTAGGACGAACCTTGTCAGAAGCATTCGACTATCGCTTTGCTCAATCCTTTTTCCGACGTAACCGTTCCGTAGATAAATTGTCAAATATAACGGTGGCTTAATCGCTATTTCTATTTTTGTTTGTAGAGATCCCCGGTCGATTACTATCGTTTCAATCCAGACTTGAGGAGTCTTAAGGAGCCAATTTAAAAATTCCTCATCTTATTAAGTTCGATTTCACAGTAGTCGGTTGGGTTTAAAAGGGATTCAGGAGCTTGTAAATAATGAATGCATTGTGGTTATGACTCTAAGTAAATATTATGATATTTTATATGTTGCATTGAATTTGTTAAACCACGAACTTCCAAAATCAAATTTTTGCTTACTCGAACATCCCCGGTTAAACCTTCCATATCCCACATAAGCTTTCATTACTAAAGAATTTGTTTTATAGACAATGTTTTGCCAAATAAATTCACGCGAAATTTGACTTCTGGGATATTTAGTCTTCATGGAGTACAAATAATATATGCAAAATGAGTACAAATGTCCCACAATATTTGTACTGGAAACTTGTTTAACAGGTTATCTGTAAGACTCTTTTCCTTCTAAATAAGAATACAAAATACGGTTCCAGGTCAGGATTCGGGAAAATAATAATAATAATAATAATAATAATAATAATAATAATAATAATAATAATA
>Ga0126339_10003366_pt1 | contig 11625 bp, 11 predicted proteins | sample OrbTmetagenome_2_FD_92532 | JGI IMG/M metagenome (GOLD analysis project Ga0126339, IMG submission 92532) | Coral microbial communities from Petempiche,Puerto Morelos, Mexico - Orbicella T R C metagenome | ecosystem: Host-associated > Invertebrates > Cnidaria > Coral | place: Petempiche,Puerto...
TAAACTTTGTAAATTTTTAAATCTTTAATACTGTAATTAATTTTAGACTCCTTTCCCATTTTGTTTATTCATTTTAATTGACGTATTTTTATCTTTTTTATTCCTTTTGTAACTGAAAAGCCCTCTTGGGGAGTTGCAAATAAAGTATGTATGTATGTATGTATGTATGTATGTATGTATGTATGTATGTATGTATGTATGTATGTATGTATGTATGTACTGTATTACATTTACTGAGAAAATTGGATTTCGCAAACTTCTGTAATCGGACACCTATGGGATTAGACTATTGTCCACCTGAGCCATTTATGGGAATTAATAATAGTGTTTGTATGATGCTGGGACAATGACTGAGTGTCCTCTCAAGAGAGGTGTCCGTCTAGGGAAAGGTGTCCATTTGCGGAAGTTCGACTGAATGTGGGTGGGTCCAGTCCATGACGAACTGTTTGGCCATACGAGAGGTGTCTGTTTAGGGAAGGTGTCCGTAAGCGCAAGCTTGACTGCGTGTATTTGGCTGGGGGACCATGACGAATTGTCCACCATACGAGAGATATCTGTCTAGGGAAGTGTTCCTTAGCGGAAGTTTGACTGTTTGTGGCTAGGACCACAATGAACTGTTCGCTTTGCCAGAGATGTCTTCTCAGAGGAAGTGTCCGTAAGCGGAAGTTCAACTGTATGTGGCTGGGGGACCATGATTAACTATCTGCTCGCATGGGGTTTTCGTTTAACTTAGCGGAGTTTCAACTGACTTATTGGAAAGTTTATCCTCCGTAACAATACAAATTTAGTTGATGTATGGGCTGTGGTGTGTATAGTGATTTTAACCGTCACATTGTGTTTGCTGTTGAACAGAATTCACGGGATTCACGGCACCATCGATTTACTTCTCACCGAAGCCACAAGAAGAAGCTAGAGAAGGATATCAGAAGAAGCTGTATTGTCTCGGTGTGGCAAAGTAAGAATACTTCAATGTTTCAAGTTGTTGTGCTGTGGGTAGAAGGAAATGATTTATTTCCATTCCATTTATTTTCAACCTTACGTAATACATGAATGGCTTGATTTAGCCTCGCCGCTTTTAAAGGCAAGCGGGTATAGTATAAATTCGAAGTGAGGAAACACATCAAAATTTATATCTGTCCTCATATCCCATAAAAGCATGGAGAGAAATCTAGAGTATGTAATGTAAAATACCGTATTCTTATTCTCGGTATTGTATCATTTTTTGTTGGGAAAGAAGGGGGGGGGGGGAGGGGGGGGCGGGATTGGGAATGAGCGTGCAAACAGATGGGTTCGATTTCCGTAGGATTCGGTATGTGATATATGGCACTTGTTCTCCCAAGGCCCACACCGTACATAATATGGAGAAAAGATGGAGAAAAGATTGTAGATGGAGAGGACGGCTATTACCTCCCAGCAGACCATCATAACAGGCTACTGATTATCAAGGATGTGACACAGGAACACCAAGGAAATTACACTTGTACAGCTCACCCAACCTCTGGAATCTTCGATCAGGCCTCAGCGTCGACATATCTAACCGTAAAAGGTTTGAAAAGAAATGTCTTAAAAATACTATATGATTATCAGTTGAGTATGGCACGACGAAAGTTTGGTGACCAGGTTTTAACGTTCAACTTGTATTGTTGTCGCGGGATCTGGCTCCGTTTCTAGTGGCATTCTGTCGGCCTTGGCAGCAAAGCACGCGAAATTGCAGGCAACGATATCGTTACCATTGGAAACGAGGAAAGTTTACCGTGGTAACACGGTAATTTTAAGCCCATAACTTCAATTTATTAAAAACTTTAATTTATTAAACCTCAGACAACCCTCTGCATGCGTAAATCACGCAAGTAAATAACTTCGCAGTCACGCAGGTTTGTCACGCAAACATGATGCAAGTGAATGCAACAAAAATCACGCAGATGGATCACAAATGCTTCCAGGCGTATAAGGCGCGATTTTCTCAGTTTCATTACGACATAGTTAGTGGAGGGGACCCCTCCACTAACTATGATTACGATGATGTCTTTCTTCTTAAATTTTAGCTTCACCCGAATGGGAGGTGGAATTGCCATCGGATACCTCAGCAGCGAGATCACAAACAACCTCACTGAGGTGCGTTGCGAGCGGTACACCACCCTTGCTCTACCGGTGGTTTAGAAATGGATGGGAAATTGATGATTCAGAGTAAGTTCAATAACGGTAACTAACGTTAAGGTGGCTGGTAACACTCTGTAGCACTTTTCAGCAGTTGACCCTGACAGATCAATACCATCACTCTTAAATAAGTGATGCTACTATAGTGCTATCACACAAATGCCTCGTTGTTTAACAAAGATGTGATATGCTGTCTTCTTCATGACATAAAAGGATACCATGGTAACAGTACAACCTGTTCAAATCACCATTAATTTGAGTTGTAACTATTCTTCTGTGGTTCTGCTCCATAATTTAGCTACTATGTTCAGGATTTTAGTCCTTCAAACGGGAAAGAAAGTCATGTATATCTTTAAAACGAGCCAAAAAGTTGTTCCTTTGCAGCTCACGAGTAAAATTACAGAAGAAAATTCTCAAGCTAGTAAATGTGGATAGCTGGCATGAGGCTGTGTTCCAGTGTGTGGCTGAAAATAATCAGGGAATGAGCGTGACTTCTACTAGAGTTCATGTTGAAGGTGGGTGTGTCAAAAAAAAAAAAAAAAGATGAAGCTGCCAAAATTTCGTAGCGCAATAATTAGCTATTTTTGCCTTCTAACTGTGCAAATCTCTGACCCAAAGACGAAGATTCGACGATGTTTTGTCTCGTTTGCCCCCAGAGAGCAAAAGTGCTTAACAGATAAGGTTACTCTTCTGAATTATTCGATCCAGCTTACGCCGCCGTTCTAGTTCTGTGAAGATTCAAAATTTTGAAAACTTGCTAGCTGCATCAGCAATATTTCGCAAACATGTTTCCTGTCGGAGTTGCGTCGACTGGAACTATTGCGGAAAATGTTGCTTGCAATGTTACAAACCGCAACCGGGGACACGAGATGTGTCTCACGAGAGACGAGACGAGAGATAGCACTTAGTAGTTACTAATGCCTCTGGTTAATTATCAGTTTTATTATTTTTCAGCGTACCTCTTCGCATCCCTACTCTCTCCTTCATTTAAAGTTAATATGAAAACCAGCTTTTAACAGCTTTTGCAGCTGTCGTTTTAAACATTAGCTCACTCTTTTTAAAAGAAAATCTGATACTAACGTTATTAATAAATGGGTTGTTTCAGTTTTTCGCAGAAGCGTCACTGCGAGCCATCTCCTGCCAAATTATTTTTTAAGAGTCTTTTTTTCCTTTGCAGACTCACCCACTAATGTGGGTCCAAGTTCACGGAGAGAAGAAGATTCAGACGAGTTGTTGTGGATTATTTTGTCGGCTGTGCTTGGTGTTCTTTTAATTGTTGCAATTATTGTTGTCATCGTTTGTTATAAACGACTTAAAAAGTCGAGAAGGGATCAAGGTGAGTAGACATCCACATAATCTTGCCGTGAGTTTAGTTGAGGACCACATAGGTATTTTTAAATATATGTTACTGACTGACTGATGCAAACATGAGAAAACACGATCATTTGCGCAAGTGTAGAGTCTACATAGATTTGTTCTTGTACAATGCTCAAATAAGCCATGTTCTTCTTTTTGTAGAGACTAGTGAGGAAAGTTATAATGATATCTCGGAAGACACCCAAGGTAATCCATCACAACCTCGCACGGCTCCCTCAGGGGCCAAGGGGGTAAAGGGGCTAAGGAGACATCCCACTCTCCCACCCATCCCCCAGTACCAAACCCTGGACCCGTCCACAGCAGGAGTCGCTAATTACGAGCCGCTTGATGCCGAGCAGGACCTCAACGAAAGCGGGCTGTACGAGAAGTTAGATTTTAGGTCCTTGGACAATGGCCCCGATTATGATAACCCGGGCAAGCCCATTCCAGAATATCTCGAGCTTGTTAATGACACGAATGTGCCACCAGGCAATACCGCGTCGACTATGACGACAGGAAGGCCTGGAAAAGAATATTACCAACCAATGGAAGGTGGCTTGGGCAATGACGTGTTTAACGATAGCAATTTCGCGCCAAAATATTACGTTCCAATGGAGATGGAGGGGTCGAAAACAAAAACACCAAACCAATCTGGCCCTTTATCACCCAAGTACTACGAACCGGTGGCAGGAGAACCTAAGTCAGCTCCGGAAACAAAAGGTGTGACTTCTTCAGCGGAATATTATCAACCCATGGCGGATAAAGCAGGAGAAAAGCAGCAAGGAGAGAACAGCTTTTCTTCTCCTGAGTATTATGTTCCTATGGCTGAAAATAACCTGTGTAAACCAGCTGTACAGACGAACAACAGACAGGTCGAGTGTAGTGGGGGTACAAAAGACAACAGCGAGTCAAGCAGGTTATGAAGATTTGCGTCAGCCAAGATTCTTTTAAAGTTACTTTGAGTGATATCTTTAGTTTTGTATACCACATGAAAATATGTGCACATTTTCCGTGCTTTTTAAATACTCAATATGAGCTAATGTGCTTTAATCATGCTCCAAACGACCCTTAACTAGTTAACGTTCACTAACTCAAAAGGGCTAACGGTAGCGATTGGGGATGCTGCCAAATAGACATGGTATAATGCTAACAAAGTTAAATGATCCCAATCTAAACGGTCACTTCTTAAGTTAATGATTTCATTGAAATTGCTTTTGCCCTTCAAAGTCTATAAGAAGTCATTCTCATGAAAGCTGCTGAGCAGTATTTTCATATCTTACTGTTTGTTGTTCGTTAACATTGATTTAAAAATTATTTTTAGTTTAAACTTCAAAAGTATTGGAAATGAAAGAGGTTCTAGTGTCCAGTCCCACATCCTCTAACCTTGCGCTATATTTCATCATCTTGAAAAAAGGCACTTGTAAGGGTGGTGTCAGGGACTGGGTCCAAATTTTTAACATTACGAAACACTGTTGCTACAGTGATACCTGGAGACCAAATATGAACACGGTCTTGATTTAAACTTCTGCAATTCCTGAATGCACACAAAAATGACCCAAACATGCACTTGTTCTCAGGTCCTACTTGAAGTTGTTTAGAGTTGGTGAAAGCCTGATGTGAATTTACAATGGTTGCTCGGGTATGGGGCACATCAAATCCTCCATCTAATGATACGACTGGGAAAAGTATAACAAACACGGCAACCAAAATTTATCATGCTTTAACAGGTTGCGCAACGAGCTTTTATTGCAGCTTCAGCATAACATCGCCATAAATATTCATATTATGCTATTTGCTCTAGTAACATTTTCCTGTGCTGCATGAGGGGTCTGGATGTTCCCGATAAATTTATAATTTCGCTTATTGTCAGTCAAAAAAACAACGAAACCAGCGACTAAATGATAATCAATATCTATTTTTATTTAACTACTAAGAGCTTTTAGTGGCGGGGGAATATCATGCAGAATTAAAGTCACTACATTTCGTTTGCAACATCTACGGAAATTCAAAACGAAGGTTGAAACATACGTCTTCTCTTTTACGAAAGACAAATTTTAAGATGAATTTGATTTGCGATTTTCTGATAGCAAGAGCTCAGCCCAACAATCTTTGCTGAATGTTTTCCAGCAATTGTACCAGATCCTGTGGATTTAGAATATCCGGTATCGCTCTCTTCGCCATTTCAATGTTGCTTGGTCTGGAAGTTCTAGGAGCTTGTAATTGACTCTCAGCTTGTCGTAAAATCTGCATCGTTTCGTCTGCGAACAAACCGAACAACGAAATAAAAACAAGCTCGATTTTTTCCCTTTGTGACTGGTGTTAAAAGATAAAGCTCACAAACTACAAGTGAGACACAGATTATTATATCCACAACGGTTATCATGGAAAAATTATTGTTTATTCCGAAGCGATGTCAGTTGTGCACATTTTCTGGCACGTACGTACGTCAAGACGAGACCTCCCAGTTGATGTTTTTTTTTTCAAAGTGGGATGCATAACTCGAGCAATAAGTGTTTACTCACTTTGAAAGTTATCGAGATCTGCAGGAGAAAGTGACCCTCCGAGGAGTGCTTGAAGCTAAAAAACAAAGGCAGAAATCATTTTACTATACTCAGACGGCTCGACTTTCAAATCACCACTTCAACCAGTAATAAGTATTGTCTACCAAATCGTTTCAATCTTCTGTGATATATGATAATTACAGGTCATTAAATGTGGAATGAAATATTTACCCTCTGTATGATTCGGGTGAGAGATCCAAGTAGACTAACAAGTATCCTGCAAAGGTGGATAATTCAGTTATCGCACCGTTTACCATGTATAGCACAAGTAAACAAATAGCTATGGACTATACTGATCAACTGATCAGTTAATCAAGAGATTGATTGACGATCAATCGTCTCAGTACTCCTTGATTAGTTAAAAATAAGGCAATCGGTCTGTCTCTTTATTGGTCAGTAAAACCTACCAAGTAATCATTTCAAAGGTCAAACTTATTTTTGTACAAAAGATCACAATCATGAAGAGTTCAACTTATTTCCGCTTACCTTTGTACATGAGGAGGAATAGTCACTGTTGACACGACTGAAGATGACATTACTGGTGTAAAACCTGAAGAAGTTGGTTTCACTGTAAATGATGGTAGTGCCGTGGATTTCGTTGTATTGATGGGCGGAACAAGACTTGGCGTTGGACTCGATGTGGGTCGTGATACTGAAAGATAAATCGATCGACAGCTTGTTTCTCCATACAAGATCATATGAATACAATGTCGAAATGGGCAGCTGAAGGTTGTAAAAATATCGAATTGGGAATGCTGAGCTATGATTTAACGGTCGCGCAATATTTGTTATGCTTGATGTCTCCTGATGCAGGTTGCGGTGTTTACTGCGTGCTGTAAAGTAAAATAAGCAACTATGCGTGATACGGCTTCCTGGATATCTTGTCCCATGATGCAATATAACGAGTAATGAAACGGAACGACCGAGACAGAGACATTTTATGGACTCCTTCAAGCCAACGTTGAAAACTCGGAAGAAATAGTTGTTATTTCAAATTGAAAGAGATTTAAATCAAAACTTTGTCGTAACGCCTGGCCCTTAAAAAAGCTTCGACTCTCTCTCTGGTACCATATTATGCCAATCTCACAGTTCTAATTTCTAGTGGGTTTAACTCTAGTATCCGAGAACTGAAATGGGAACGATAATTGGTACTTTTATGCAGTGGTGTTTGCTTTTCATTATTTTACAAATTTGAATGTAAAGTTTCTTTTCTTTCATTTTGTACTTAGGCTTCCTAGATCTTCCTCACTTTTATATTTCTTTCTTTGTATTAAGTTTAAATGTGAACATTTACCATTTTGACAACTTGCTATGTCCACTCGCAGACATAGATGATTAGAGGACACAGTCAACGGTTCTCGTGGATTGAACAACACATATCTAGCCTGTACAGGAAGGATGAATTTCGTGGTGACTACAGCCTTACCATCAAAGAAAGGGCCAAAAAATACCTGGAAAAGAGAATCAAAGAGCACTGATGTTGCAGCTGTAATCAATACTTTCACAAGCCTATAAGGGGAAAATCACGGAATTCAAAGCTGATAGTTTCTTTACCAGCTTTACATGCTACCAAACAGGGGTATAATTTTATGAAGTGTTTGTCGTTCTCGCTAGTTCTAAACAAGTTTAGCTCTTGGCCGCTTTAACTTGAGTGAATGGCTTTTTCTTGGTTTATTATGAGAAACGATCTGAAAATTTAAAGTATTCCGAAGTCCTTTAAGTCCATGACGAGCACTTTTAATCTGACGATCTTCTTATCTTCTTCAAATCGCGCATTTTCAATTGAAGCGTTCTTTTAAAGGTGCTCAGTCACGGTATTTTGAGTTATTTTGGCCACATACAAAATTACCTTTAAATGGTAGGAAACCTGAAAATAAAAGTTTAATAAGATAGAAAACACCAAAGAGATAATGATAAACTATAAAGGAACAAAAGATTGGGTATGCTTGTCGAAAAAATGAATTAAATTCCTATAGGAGAACAGACTGGGCAGCTTTATTTGAACCCTAATACACGCTACTTCAAACGACACTTAAAACAGAATAGGCGTTATTACCACCCGCTGTTCAGGAAAGGAGCCCGCGATTGTAGACTGGACTTAAGAGACCGGCGGAAATCGAGCCTAAAAACGGAAATGAGAACGTTTTTTGTGATAATTTCTTCTAGCGCATCCTAAAAGACACTTTGACAGCTTTTAAGCTGTCAACAATACCATTTAAAAATGGTATTGTTTCGTCGTGAAAATCCTAAGTGAGTCCAGAACCCTTGATTTATACCCCTAAGTGAGACGACGAGAATCCTCAACCTTTTCAAATGGGAGTCCCCCGGGACTATCATACTCATACACCTTATTCCAAGATGGCCACCATTTTAGGGTTCTTTTGTTTGCTTGCAAATTAGCCGTTGTTGGGGCAACAAGGGGTAATTATGAAGACAAACAAAAGAACACTAAAATGGCGGCCATTTTGGAATAAGATGTAAACGGCAATACATTGGTTTACCTTGCGACGTGACCCTTCAAGAACGAAATTAAAATTGATGTTGTCTGTGCTGGTTTTTATGTAATATTCAGAGACTGATTTGTTAGAGTTTGCTTTTCCCTGTACAGAGACTTGTTCTACCAACATGACAGCACCTTTTAACCAAAGAAAACGAGTGTCAGTGAAGAGTTAGTATATTTATAAAATAGCACATACTATTTTCTGTTCGGTCGTTTGTTTCGTTCGTTCATTGCGATTTTAATCGTTCTTTCGTTCAAATTCGTTCCAGTTCGCAATCGGTCGTTCGTCCGTTCGCTCGTTCGTTCGTGCTTTCGTACGTTCCTTGTTTCGTCTCCTCGTTCGTTGCCTCGTTCGTTTACTCGTTCGCTCGTTTAATCATTCATTTATTGGTTAGCAACTTTAATTTTAAACCAGCCCAAAATGTTCGTGCCCATTACAGGAGAAAAATGTCTATTTTCTTTATACAGGCGTCTTCATACCAGCTGAGGAAACCCCCTTGACGCGGCGGCCATTTTATCCAAATGAAGTCTGATCGCCTCTAGTGTGCACAGATAACACATGCTTCCTTAGGCTCAAAAAAGGTCAGCGGCATCATGGTAATTGAGACAAATATTCAGGATAATTATTTTGTGACTCCCTTTGAGTCTTTGTAAAGTCACTTTGTTAGACTGACTTAGTTGAATACAAGGCATTTGATCTGAATATGGTCTAAACTGGTATTTGTCGTTCATGTACTACCAGTTACTAACCTAAATCAACCTTGAGATATTGGTTAGCGTTTACGACACCCGCACACCACACATCATTGCTATGAAGCACTGGGTTTCCAGGTCCCTGGCTGCTAGAAGAAGAGGTAAACTGCACATTGCCGTTGGAAGTGATCAGCGAAGTACAACTCCCAGATCCTGGTACTTAAAAGAAAGCAAAGTTAAACAAACATGTTTGTTTACCTCTCTGTGATCATGAAATTAGAGTTAACGGATTTCGGTTTCCTCTCATTGAATCTGCAAGTCAATGACTGGGCACAACAACAACAACAGCAACAACAACAACAACATCATAAAAAACAACAACAACAACATCATCATCAACAACAACAACAACTAGCTTCATTTGCATGACCATAAATACATACAGTGGCACAAAAGCGTTTGTAAACTAAAACTAAAAACAAAACAGTTACAACTAAAACAAAATATGGTAGTATACTTGGTACATGTTTTTACTCATATAACCATCGTTGAGGCGTCCCCTTAAAACACCGATAATAAAATGTGGTCTTATTTCCCCCTAGAACGTTATTTATGTGTTTAAAACTTTCGCAGATTTTAACTGTAAATTTTACTAATGACCATGTTTATAGACGAGGCTAACATAAAATGGACCACTTTGATCATAGTAGGTATTAGAAGAGTACGGCCTACACTACTAATACTAAAATTCATCGAGAGAAAATATCTCAACACCAGCAGCCGGACAAATAATAAAAATAAAAAAAAGATATTTAGCTGAAATGACCATTAGGGGATGGCTGTGCAGTCACTGGTTTTGAGGGCGTTTGCGTTGCCTTAACAGTGGATGAAGGTGTGGGCTCAAGCATTGACGTCTCAATAGCTAAAGATAAGAGAAAGAGTGAATTTAAACGTACGAATAAAGACAATTCCGACAATCTCCGAAGATTTCTGATTGTTTTCTGATAACGTGGTAATGAAATGGCTTGAATATTGAGTTAGTTCCTACATACAAACTTCTCTAAAAAATGGTTCTCACCGGGACAGTTTTTAGGACAAAACGTAATCTCGCCGGAGTGTCCGCTGCATTGCTGGCCACCAAACGCAGGCGCAGGATTTGTACATGTCCTGGAGCGGTTTCTTAGGGCATCTACACACGGAGGGCATGGGCTCCAATCCGACCAGTCTGACCATCCGCCATCAACTGGAGAGGCTACAAGAAGTGAACACAAGACAAAGACAATAGCATCTCTTTGCTACTCATATAAATGTTGTATCTTCAGAATGTTCGATACAGTATCATATGCATAGGTATATTGCTGTTGACCTCTATTGGCTCTATCGAGTAATATGGTTTCCTACTGAATATTATCTTCCCTGGCTATTAAAATGCAAAAAAGCCTAGATTATTAATTAAGGTGATTATTAGTGGCAAGCTGAGGTACGTGATATGAGGGAACAATTGAACTGCAGTGCTAAGCCACGCAACGTAAGTAAAATACACGAGCTAGAAATAAGAGAGTAATTCTAAATAAATTTTTAGTGCTACAACCCATATATAATTAACTTTTGAGCGCTACGTTTCTGCTGTGGCGGAGCTTAAAGTGATCCTCCAACTTCATTTGCCCGGAGCAAGATTTCTGGATCATTCTCAGCATTTAAAACTAGTCCAGAAATGGACTGATATTTTATTGTAGATGTATCCTTCTGTGTGAAGACTGTGGAACAAAACATGACTCTCTAAATCCATCACTGGACTTTTTCAGCATTCTTGCGACATAAGAACTGGCCATGTAGATTTTACAGATGTTTTGACTGTGGAAATTTCTCTTCAACTTACCAATTTCACAACACGTTCCATTATATCCCGGTAGACAAGAACAACCGCTGCTTGTAGGAATTCCCGAGTTCTGACAGTTATCTCTGTTACACGAACGCATCTCTGACAAATGTGGACATGATCCTCCACAAGACTCAAAGATTGTTTTTGTCCTCGTTCTGGTCTGTGTTCCATCCGTCCCACATTGATGAGTGCAGGGACTCCATCTTGACCAGAAGCTGACGTGACATGCTTGAGGACTGCACGGCAGAGGGGAGCTTGGAATGGAAGGTGGTTGTGTAGACACTGGTGTCGTAGGCGTTGAGCAATTGAAAAGTAGATACTTTAGATAATAACAGTTCATCATAATAATAGAGATGTAAATATTTTAAGGAAAACGACCAATTTTTTAAGTTTGCAAGACATGTTTCGACAGAGCTTCTGTCATCTTCAGTTGAATGAATGATTACAAAGCAAGTTGAATAATAAGTAGGCAAAAA
>Ga0126339_10003369_pt1 | contig 11623 bp, 7 predicted proteins | sample OrbTmetagenome_2_FD_92532 | JGI IMG/M metagenome (GOLD analysis project Ga0126339, IMG submission 92532) | Coral microbial communities from Petempiche,Puerto Morelos, Mexico - Orbicella T R C metagenome | ecosystem: Host-associated > Invertebrates > Cnidaria > Coral | place: Petempiche,Puerto...
AAAGTGCTGCAGGACGAGTTGAGCCGAGAAAGGACTGAAAAAGAACAGCGAGAAACTGAGGCCGCGGCTCTTCTCGCCAAACAGGTTAGGTTCTACTCCGGAAGTGACCTAGTAGCGCGCGCGGAATTTGCGCGCTTACTGAAGTGGCGCGCGCTGGTATTCCTTTGTGTACGTAACGAGTTTGAGCAAAACGAAACGATTTATTTGAAGGGAGAGTTTTTTTTTTAGGCGTCTAGGCAAAATTACCGGAATTTAAGAGTCGGCAGGTGAGAGAAAGCGCACTCCAACAGAGAACTTTATTTGTAGATACTTACTGCCTAAAATTTGTCTTTGTCTTTCTATAGACTAAAATAATCTGGCGAATGAGTTTGTTGATTTTTTGGAGAGCGTTTAGTCACATTCTCAGTTTTTTGTCGGTTTTTTCGTTCGTTCGCTTGTTTGTTTAATCTTTCCGCTTAGTCAGTTAGACCAGGCCGTTTTTAGTTCTGTAGTTTGCGGTTAAGAGGAAATTGTTTTAGCATTGAGTTTACCTTCCTTATATCAACTACCGCAAGATGAACCTGTGTTTTTTTGTTTTTTTTTTGAATGGTAGACATTTCCAGATTTACTAGTCTTTGACAATAAATCTAATGAAGGCTATTGTTCGAAATCTGAGTATTTTTTTTCCTGCAACGGACTAATTTATCTCATAAATTCTATGTTCATGATTAATATACTATCATTACATTGGATGCGATTCTTTTAACTCACAAAGTTACGTTTTTTTTTGTTTTTTTTTTCATATTTCTGTGTGCTATTTCATTAAGGCAAACCTTAAATCTTGCTTTCCATTTTGTCTGAACACTGTAGTTTTGTCTTCTCCTGCAGTTGGAAACAATGACTCATGAAAGGAATCAAGTTCAAGAGGACTTGAAAACGAAAGAACATGAAAAAGAACAGATTCGTAGAAACCTCCAGGCCGAGTCTCGCCAGTTGGCTGCGCTCCGAGCAGAAATGGACCAATTACGCGAGAGATTCAAATCCCAGGAGGACAGTCACGTGGCGGCCGTCGCTGACCTACAAAAGGTTCATCGCGATGAAGTGAACACTCTCAAGGCCGAAATGAAAAACGTTCAGAGGGGGGTACCCACGGGGGCTGAGGATGCCCTGAGTCCAACTCAACAGCTTGCTTTTGAGCAAGTAAGTGTTTTGGTTGCGAATAGTGAGTTTAGTCCATATTTACAATTTAAACGCTTCTAATTGTTATGAATACAAGAGGGAACGTTTAGTTATTGCATTTGATCATTACACGGGCCGATCCAGTCAGTGCGGTGACTCCGATCAGTTATTTTAAGGGATAAAACAATCCTGGCTTGACTTTTCTTTTTGTTTGTCGTTGTCGTTGTTGTTGTTGTTTTTCTAGGTGAGGCTCGGCGTCGGTTTCTTTGTTTTATTTATTCTGCTGTTATTCTGATTGACACACAAATTATTATTTTTTATTTACTATTTATCTGATTGGTCCCTCAGACGATCTTACCCCATTATCGAGCTTCATAATAAATTGTTTTGATTGCTAAGGGTGCAATTAACTAAAAAAGCCGTAACCCGAGAAAATGTTGTGATTTTTGTTGTTGATCGTCGAAACCACCTCCTCACACAAATAAATACTGCCTCTTGGTTCGGTATTTGCATACAATCGTGGTGACTTTCATATTTCTTCATCTTTTTTAGAAACTAAAAAGCGTAGAGGAAAACCTCAAACGGCAATACGAGAATCAACTGGTTGCCGTGAAAGAGAACGAAGAGCAGAGACGCCAGAGAGATGTGCAGCAAGTGAAGACCGAGTTAGAGATGGAAAACATGGCGAAGTTGAACAATCTGCGACAAGAACTACACACAACACACAATGACCAGGTCAACAGGATGCGACAGGACCATCAGCGAGAGATACAACGACTGATGACTATATCAGGTGTGTGATCAAAATACAAAATCTCTTTACAATTTCAAAACATTGCGAAGCATACACGTGATAAGAATGAAGAAAATCATTAAATGGAGATATCGTCTCGATGTACGTGTACCATTAAAGTTCTGTAAAAGTTACCTAGTTGTTGGTAGTGACGAAACAATTTGATCGTTATAGATAAATACTGAGGGTTGAGTTTCTTCAGGTCGGGTATCCGCTCTCGTATGGTCTTACATGAATGGCTTGATTCCCTTTGAGAGAATAATAGAACAAACAACAGAAACAAATGTCCTTAACCAGTAACAGCTGCTACACTTCTAGATTCTTCAGAAGAATATAGACCTTAACGATAACTGCAGAAATTCTGGCGCGCTCATTGGTTAATTTTCATTGTCAATAAGCGGACAGACTCATGAATTTATAATTTACATGTATGTCGTTGATGCGTCAACGAGCGAAAGCGGACAATTTGGCAATTTGTTATCGTAAAAAACAAATTGACGTCAGTTTTTCATGCGTCTGTCCCGCTATTGACAATGAATTTCGTCACAACATTGTCAAAGTGATCCATTCGGCTATCACCTCGTGGATCCACAGCTATTTTGACAATGTTATGACGAAATTCATGATCAATAACAGAACAGACGTATGAGAAACTGACGTCAATTTGTTAAAATGACACATTTCACACGCCATTGTCCCAATGCTTTTGTTTCAACCTTATTAGGTATTGACTCTGCATCTCCAGAGATGCGCATGCGCCTTAACTCGGCGCTGGATGAGAACGAGCGGCTAGACAATGAACTTGTTGGTCAGCTGGTACGGCAGACTCGCGTCAAGTCAGCGGCTACCTCACCTCTGAAATCTCAAAATACAATCGAGGTAAGAGAGAATATTTTTCAAGAAAACACATGTTCAGATTGTGAACGTTAGATCGCGTAATAGTAAGGACAAAGAGGTTCAAAGGATTTCTTCAGTTGCCATAAATGGTATCGAATAGAGAGGATTTCAACCGACTGTCGAAATCTGGAGTTATTTCGAATTCTTTCATCGCTTATCATTACAAATCCTTTTGCTTTGCTTAATTCCGTGATTGGTTGAAAAAATCTCACGCCACCTACGTAACCAATCAGATACAATGAACCGATAGCGACTGGGTTACGCGCGTTTTTTTCGCGCTTGGCTTTGATCACGTGAACCTGCTCGAGTTCTGATTGGCCGTTTGTGTGTCTATGTTTGTTGTGATTGGTCCTTGTGACTGTTTTTAGTCAGTTGCCGCCACCACGGTTAACGTTTTCAGGATTTTCTCGGTAGAGTCGCTAAGAGGCGCTTAAATGGGAAGTTATATTCTTTCTCCTCACCAGGGCCTTCTCAACAATCTTCATACCGAGGCCGAGACAATCCAATCACTCGTCAGTGCCGTGTCCACGCCACCTCAGGACCGCTCACTTGCAAGCCCAGATGTAGCGACTCTTCAGTCGTCATGGTCAGCGGAGAAGCAAGCATTGCTTGAAGCTGTGCAATCACTGAAGAATCTCGTAGCGCAAACTCGAAAGGCATCGACGGTGAGAGGAGTTGTCTTTTGATTACAAAAAAAGAAAGAAATGGTATACCCGCTTCATTGAGGCACCATCAAGCGTTTATTTACTTTCTTGACTTCAGATCTTATGATAATCAATGATGATTTAGTTGGTGAAGTGCGCTTTTTTTGTTTCGGAAAGACATAAATTGAATTTGAGTGCAGTAATTAAACTGGGAAAGATCGACGGTAGACAATCACTTGAGTTGTTTCGAATACAACAGAATTCCATGTGACAACTTCAAGAGATGACATGAATATTTTCGAATATTTTCTAACGCTATCGGGAGGTTTTTATCAGACATTGTGTCAGAAAGTTCTTCATTGACGAAATATAAAATATCTGAATAAAACAAGAGATTTGTCAAAACCTTTTATAAAACTGTTTGTAAGGACGTTTTCTTTGACATAATCATCAATATTTTCTTCAAATTTACTTGTCTCGGATTGTAATTCTGTAATAACTTGTTCACCAGCCTTCCAAACTTCAGGAGGAGGCAGACTGGCGGACAGATTTGATTAACGCCGTGAAGACGGTAAGTATATATTTGTTGTTGTTTGTTTGTTTGTTGTTTCTTCTTTGTTTCTTTGTTTCTTTGTTTCTTCCTCATGACTTTCTTCTTCCCTCCACCCCATATTAGATCGCTCGAATAAGCGGCCATCTTGGATGGCAATAGACTGCAAAAGGCTTGTTTGTTTATGTCACTCGTGTTGACTAGTGTACCATTGTCTTTTGTACCCTTACAGGTGTTCGAGAAAGACCGAGATGTTCTTGTAGCCGAGCTGAGGACTTCTCAGCTTGCGAACGGCCATGACTCCCCTGTGGCAGCACAGCTACGAGACCAAATCCACACGCAGGTATAGTAAGTTGGCAGTTAAAGTTCATAGAGAGAAAGGAATAAAGAAAAAAAAAAAATTGCGGCCGGTATGTATATTTTTTTTCTTTACCATTGCTGTTGTGTTTCCTAGGATGGACTCACAAGTCGTGTTACAGAACAGCTTCGTAAAAAAGACCGTGATTCTTTGCTGGCTGAGATCCAAGAACTACGAAAGATGTCCACGATGAAACCGCTGAACGATCAGGTAAGACTGGCGTAGCATTTGTCGATACAAGCGTCCAGTTTCGCTCTGTCTGAACTAGTTTGAAGCTTCTTCATCTTCATAAGTCTTTTGCAGTAGGGTGGATTTTTTGTATTCAATGGTATTTCACGATTTTTCGAATTTATTGACGGTAAGATGAGCTCAATTATAATTACGTAAGTGGTAGTTCTAATTAATAATTAGATTATTCGCTCTCGATTTTTATGAGGTGATACTTGATTCTTAGAAATCAAGAGCGAATAATCTAGTTGTTTTAGTAGAATTCTAACTAAATTTCCTCCAAATATTCCATGCAATCATTTCCCAGCGTAGTAATAAACTTTATGCTTTAGCAAACTCGTGCGGATTGAATTGTTATCCTGATTTGAAATTTGCGTCTGTGTGTCATGAAACATTTTGAGGTTTTAAAGTAATTATCTAGTAATATTTCTAAATCTTTCGAAACACTAAAGAAGCTAGAAAACGTTTCCAACATATGGATGACCTCTATCGTCTGTACTCTAATGGCTGATAGTATACCGGTAACTCAGCCAATCAGATTGCAACGTTTGCATCAGTGTACAAGTAGAATTCTACTAATTTTGTTTGCTTCGGTTTCCGTTATAACTGAGGAGAGCCAAAGCGAATTCTTTAAAATTGTTTGTGTTTATTCGCGCTAGGTTAATAGTTTTCTTTTTTCTTTTGTTAGAAGCAAGATCTTGTTGAGCAGTTGCGCGGACAGCTTGAAGAAGCTACCAAACGAGAGAGAGATTTCAGAACACAGTGTAAGATAATATCATCAGATAATTAGTTTAGTCTATGGTATTCACTAGGTGCAAAGTTGCTAGTTTGCTTGATTTTAAGTGAGGTAAAGAAGGAAAGAAATCTCCCAGACACAAATATAACCGAATTCAAAAATCTGGTTGGAAAGTTTTTTAGAAATACTTGTGATCTACGGAGGAGATGAGAAAAGGGAAGCAAAATCTCTCAAATCTTTTTTTGAAAAATCCGCTCGTGAAAAATGTCGGGTTTTTGCTGAAGAGCTATGAACCCTGAATGCATCATCGTGAAATTCTTCAGCAGTAGTTCAGTACAGTACTGTAGGCTACAGCTGAATTCACAATTTTCTCTCTCCTGATGTGATTTAGTGTTAGTTAAAGGTCAGCAGGCTGAACACGTGCAAAACGATCTCAAAAACTCGCTAAAGAGAGAGCGCACTCTGGTGGCAGACTTGAAGGAGGCTTTGGCGAAAGAGAAAAGCCGGATCACAGATCTGGGCGCCGCCCTTGAGAAAGAAAGAGTGCAGGTCATGTCCCTCAGGTAAGACAATTTGAAAACGCATATTATTTCAGCTACCACAAATTTATTTTTCAGTGCATGATTATGTGGTCATTTGGGGCGTTTTTTTCTGATTTTGGAATTGAGTTTTGAATCACTGAATGTGAATCGTCGCTAAACAAAATTAATATATTTTAGTTCGTTCTTTCTTTTTCGTTTTTTCTAAATTTTCGTGAAGAGCTATAAAAAGTTAGCCTTAGTTTTTCAAGTTCGTCGTTTGTGATCCGTGTTAATCTTCTCCATCCTTAACCATCCTTGTTCCTTTATGGTTTATTACTATCTCTTTGTAAACTACTATATTCGGGTTTCCTTCAATTTAAAGGTAATTTTGTTAGTGGTTAAACTAACTGAAAATACCGTGAGTCGGCTTATTTATTACTATTTTTTCTTTTTTTTTTTTTTTATCATTCTTCAGAACAAGTCTTGAAGCAGAAAAAGTTCGTTTATCGAACCAGACTCAAGCGTTGGAACTTGAACGAGCCAACACGAAGAAATACCAAGATGCTGTGGAAAGCGAACGTCACCGTGGTAAACAAGAAAACAACCGGCTTCTTGAGAGCATGGAAGCTCTCCGCCGACAGCTATCAGCCAATAAACAAGAAAAAGCTGAGTTAGAGGTGCAGTTAGAGAGAGAAAGAATCTCATTGTCCAATTTGGAGTCTGAGTTGGAGACCGAGAAAGCACTGCAAGGAGAGGCCTTGGGTAAAAAGATCTTTGTGTTTTGTTTTTGTTCCAGCATTTTCTCTTTTTAGCTTGGTGTGATACTCAGTTAACATCAGAGAACTGTTTTTCTTCGTCGGCGATTCGAGGCTTCCACTACGCTATTTTCACTTGTCACTGATCGCCCTCTAAAAAAACCGGTCTAACCTGATTATGATGGTAAATGCTATTTTCCCTTGTGGCGCTTAGGAACAAACAGCATACTCGTTGAAATACGAAATTGCATCAGCTCATGAAACAAATATTTCAAGTGAACATAGTCTAGCTAACAATCCCAACTTACAGAAGATAACCAGTTGGCTGACCCTGTGGCCAGCGCGCCCGAGACGTTAAACTTCGAACTAGCGAGAACAACATATATTTTAATAGTGGTAGGATAGATGGTTTGAGCATGGGACCACCAGATTACGAGACACTCACTACAGTACAGCTCCATAAACAAGCCTGTGGACAAGTTTACAGCATTCCTTTTCCTAAATCAACTCCAGAATTTAACATCTGTGTTATTGTTCTCTTCCGCAGAAAGAGATCGTGAAACAATCGAGGAATTGTCCGCAGCCCTGAGAGACGAGAAAGCTCGAGCAGAACATATGCAGCTTGCGTTGACGAACGAAAGACGACAAACAGAGGCGCTAAAACACGCAAAAGAACGAGCAGATCAACTTAGAAACGTGAATAAAGGTAAGACAATAAGAGAAATGTTACCTGAAGTTTTTATATTCCAAGTAGAAATTCTCCCTTCTTGTTGCGACACTTTCCTTTCATGTTAGCTTTGAGAATTCGAAGGCAGGTCAAGGCGATATCCTCTGGCTGATTGTTTTCTTGTTCTCCTAAACCGTCTGCTTGAAATTAGATGGATACTGAAGAAGAAAATATATGTAGATGAAATTGGACAACTCTGCACAGGCCAGCTGTTCGGTTTGAAAAACTTGACGCTTGGCTAATAAACTGATGCTGTATATTTTCTCCCAATCTTCTAGAGCTGCAAGCGGCTTTGAATGCTGCGAGAGATCGCTCCGTGGAACTCAGCACTTCTCTAGAAGATGAAAAGAACCGTAGCGCTTTCCTGGAAGTGTCGCTGGAAACAGAAAAGGACAAGAACGACGAGTCAGCCAAGACAGAGAAGATAGTGGCGAAGCAGCTGAAGGCAGCTCTGGATGTTGTACAGGTACTGAACATTGGGTAGTCACGCTGTCACGCATTTGTGTGACAAGCCACCTTATTCACTAGAAGTGTAGTTAGAGTGGATATCGGGTTATTTTAAGAACGTTTCTAAAAATAACCCGATTATGAGCTTTTCGTAAAACGTAGATGGCATCGAAATAATCAATCAATCAATCAATCAATCAACACTTTATATAAACACGTTGCGCCTGAGCTCGATCAAAAGACGAACGTGTATGCAAGAAATATATAAGAAAAAGAATAAATTACATGTTACAAAAATAAGACAGTTAAATATCTTTTGTACGTTAGATAATTCTCAGTTTGAAAACCTTGTCATATCTGTATTAATAAATAGCAAATGCGGAGAGTTTTGGAATGATGATTTCAAGTTGTAAATCTCGTCGTCTTTGTCTTTTGTAGAAACAGTTAGTTGAACTGACGAGCACGTTAGAAGAAGAACGAGTCCGCGCGAGAAGACTGCAGAACGAACGAGACGTTCAACAAGCCACCGCCATGAGTCACAAGGAAAGAGAACGCCAGCTACAGAGCGAGCTGGAGAGCGAGACAAAGAAACGAGCTCAGCTAGAACATAGGCTTGGGAACGAAAGAGAAAAGAACGTCGCTCTGAACAGAGAATTAACCGACAGGGACACAAAATTAGGCAAGCTTCAACAAGACCTCGATAATCAAGCTGTGAAGCAGTCTGAAAAGGTATGTGAGCAACGAAAGGCTATATCTTTTTTTTTTTTTAAAGCATTCGCTGCGTAGTAGACTTGGATTTGTTATGCCTTTAAGGGTAATTCCTCTGAAATAAAAGTTGCAATAGATTTTTGTTCAAACTTTGTCCACTGAATATTTGTCATATGATAACTTCAATTTTGAAATAAAAAAGGGGGGGGTGCCCATGCTCATTAAGGAGCGGTGAGGCATTGAAAATGTCCCATTTTTGCATTATTTAATGCTTACTACAAGAACGCACTCCCAGTAATTGTAAAATCTTTGTGAGCCCAGACTCATAAGAATACGCATTAAACCACAGTCAATACATTGTGTCGGACACAAATAAACATTTTAAGTTTGATTCAGACAGAAAGCTAAATCCTCGATTAAAAATTTAAACCAAATTTCTTGACGTGGTTATCGACTGCAAAGTAGAAAAGACCACAGTGTATCTGCTACTTTCTTATTTATTCAATTTTCAGCAATAGAAATTAGATCAGTCTTTTTTCACGCAAAGCTTATGATTAGTTGATCACAATGACTGGAAAAAAAATCGGGGTGCCCGTGTTCGTTGGTGAGCTAGAGCCATTTTTCAACTGACAGAGCTCAATATCAAGGCAAATCCGTCAAGTTTTCAATATGCGCGTGCACGAGCGCGCGCTAATGACGCCATAAATTATGCGCAGTAAGGATGCGCAATGCAATACTGGGGAATGACCTTAAAGGAGGTACGTCATGGTTTTGTGCTAACGGTTAGCCTAAACTTTTCAAGTTTGACGTTTGCAATCCGTATTAATCTTCTCCATCCTTGCTCCTCTATGGTTAATTATTATCTATTTGGTGTTTTTATATCTTAGTAAACAGCTATTTTCAGATTTGTTACAATGCTGTCATGTAAATAAAGAGTTAATTTTGTACATGGCACAAACAACTCAAAATGCCATGAATGAGCTCCTTTATCTGTTAATGCTACCGTAGGAGGCATCAATGTACCCACTCCGTATGAGGCTGCTCCTTCATCAACAACAACTGGAGTCCATGAGGCAGCAACACCAGGTGTTGATCAACAAACATCAGAATTCTGTGGACTCTGCTGCAACCAGGTAACACTGTAAATAGATATTTCTCCACTTCAAAACTCCCGCGTGAGATCGATAAACAAATCCAATTCTACCAAAGATATCAGAGAACGAATAACTTCCGAAAGTTTCCGGAGATATTCTCAGTTGTCGAAGAATTCTCGACATCTCCAGGAATCTTTGCGTTCTTTTAAGGAGACTAAATAATTTTTGGAGAGCTTCCGTTGTTAAAATATATAATTTTCTCGTAATCTTCGAAAGAAACTGACGTCTTACCGAAAGTCACCGGAAGTGAGTCATTTCCATGTAGCTTGTCGTTTCTGGTTTGTTGTAGTAAACATTTTATTTCTTTGTCTAGGGGAAACAAAGAGTTGGAAGAAGTTAAAATGTCACTTGGAAACCTGTTGAAAGAACTGGAGCAAATCAGAGCGACACTCACTGTGCATATAGATGTAAGATCGATTAATTTTGTCTTAATCTTGAAGCTGAGTCACGACAATGTAGCCTAGTTGGCAGCATTTTAATGCTTCTGGCTTTCACTATATTTGACCGTTTTTGTGTGTCTTGACCGAACAAAACAACTAAGTTCGATGGCTGAACGACCGATCTAACGAAAAAACGAATGAGCGAACGAACGAAAGGACGGACAAACGAACGAACGAGCGAGCGAACGAACGAACGAACGAACGAGCGAGCGAACGAGCGAGCGAACGAACGAACGAACGAACGAACGAACGAACGAACGAACGAGCGAACGAATGAACAAGCAATCAGACGAACGAACGGACGGACGGACGGACGGACGAACGAACGAATGAATGAACAAACGAACAAGTACTCAGACGAGCGAGCGGATGGGCGGACGGACGAATGAACGAATCAACGGACAAACAAACGAATTAAATATACTTGAAACTACGAAACTTTAATCTTTAAGCTTCTAAGCATAGCAACCAAACACTTGTTATTTTTGTTAGGACGGTCAGACCGTACCTCTGTCGCCGATCAAAGCTGCTGCACAAGAGAGGATCGTTCGTCAAAACACAGAGCTGGCAGAATTTGTGAACAAGTTGAACGAAGAGAAAAAGGAATTGAGGAACGCTTTAGCTAATCTGGAGGAACAAATCGCACAATACAGGCAACGAGAGAGAGCAAACCAACAGGTAACAGTGTTTCAATAATTTTTCCATTTATCTGCGTATAAAATAACTCAAAAAATTGGTGACATCAAGATTTATTGTTTTAGAACTCACGTCAGACAAAGGAGCATGTCGAGTCTGTACTGAACGCTGAACGTGAAAAGTGGGCTCAGGAAAAAGCTCGATCCCAGCAGGCCTTGAGGTCAGCTGAAGCAGAGCTGGCTCGTCTCAGGGAAGAAGCCAGCAAAGACGCTGTTCCGCACATACCAGTCAGCGGTCATGAATCAGACACGGAGGAGATCACGTGGCCACGTGCTAAGGTGGGTTCACTGTATCATGAATAGACCAATTTCGATATATTAAAATTCAGCCTAAGACAATCGACCTCCAGAACGAGGCTCCGGGGAATAACTACAGAGTTTGTAGGGTTTATTCCCCGGAGCCTCGTGCTGAGGTCTATTGTTTTAGGCTGAATTTTAATATATCGAAACTGGGCCATTGTTTCTACTGTGTATACGAACTATGTGATTGTGGTTTGAGAGTGAGGTTCTAGCAAATAAAAGTTGATGTCTTATTTAGTCTTGGCCAAAGATGAAATACTGTACGTTGTTTTCAAGTACATGGTATATCGAATATTATTAAAAACTGGATAATGCAATTCGGGAGTTTTCATTGGCTTAACCATTATGGGTTATGAGCCATCATACCATGTTCCACAAATATGGTAAGCGTATGCGGTTTTTTTTCTTTTTTTTTTTTTTTCCTTTCTGGCGCGTTTTTTTTTTTGTTTGTGTGTGTGTGTGTTTGGGTGGGTGGGTGTGTTTGTGGGGGTGGGTGTGGGGGGGTGGTGGTG
>Ga0126339_10003371_pt1 | contig 11621 bp, 5 predicted proteins | sample OrbTmetagenome_2_FD_92532 | JGI IMG/M metagenome (GOLD analysis project Ga0126339, IMG submission 92532) | Coral microbial communities from Petempiche,Puerto Morelos, Mexico - Orbicella T R C metagenome | ecosystem: Host-associated > Invertebrates > Cnidaria > Coral | place: Petempiche,Puerto...
CAAAAACAAAAACAAAAACAAAAACAAAAACAAAACAAAAAAACAAAAATAAGATTAGTGTGACCATATTGTCTATAATGAGGATGACGAAGTCGGGGGAACTCCACTGTATAAGCTATACAGGAATGTGTACACCCGGCAAAGAGTAAGGTCTCAAGTCGCTTTTGGTCCGAAATAGACAGATTTCCAACCTTTTTGATCTGAAATTGTGTAATATGTTTTTCACTGTGGCCTGGAACTGGGTATGTTCTTTGAAGAAACTAATATTTCTCGACTAACATCCGGAAATTGATAGCCTCCTCAAATGTTTACTGACTGAGATGCAAGGTATACCTGCTAAGCTATGGTGTATTAGAATCGTGTACTTAGTTTAGATGTCTAAAATAGGATATCGAGAATCACATATTCTGGTTTGAAATAAGCTAAAGGTTTTAGGAAGCAGGACCTCACCATTTTGGGGAGTAATCCCCTGGGTAATAAACGGTCTGCGATCAACACTAAAGGAACTTGCCCTGGTGTCCTCGAACATAAGGAAGGTATGCTAGTACGAAACAGTTCATACCCCTAGTATTTATTTGCTATACTCGGTTTTCAGCACAGTTGAAACGTTAAGTAGACGGTCTGAATTAAAAATGGAGTGAGGAAGCGTTTTTCAGTAAACCGTTATGCAAAACCAATTCCTATAACACTAAGCTTGTGACCGCCCGCTGCTTGTAGTCACAAAACTAGACACCTATGCCCTAAAAATCAGTTCATCTCAAACTGAACCATCCACGAAGACTTGCAAGTGAACGTAAATGCTGAGCTAACACCCCACTCCAAACGAAATTAAGAAATTGAGTGAGAAACACTATGTGACAAGTTTGCACCGCATTCATATCCAACGCACAAAGCACCTTGTGGCTTTCGTGCCTTGGAACAGGTTTAACAAGCATGTTAAACAAACAACGAATAAATGAACCAAGGGCCCGTGCAGGTACCAGCAGGTAAAACTCTCAGCTTTGTGCACGGATGGAAACAAGATCTACTGTAATGTTTTTTAGCTAAAGAATGCTCTACTTCAACTGCAAGACACTCAGCTGGCCTATTCCAAATATGCAAGATAAAGCAAACTCCGAGACGACAATACACTTGTTTAAATTTCTGTTTCTACCGGTGTATACACAATGGGTTGTCAATGGCTTTTATGAAGTCAATAAAAATAACAGATCTATTTCAAGAACTGAGTTTTGACAAGGAAATAACGGTTTGTTCACCTACGTAATTGACGTCTATAAAAATATCACATATAGCTCTGTACTAAATCATGACTGAAAGGTATGTTCGCGTTCGTGATATGCTACAGCGTGTTTACTTGCACAGATCACGAATGATAAGTTTCCTTGGAAACCGGCGTTGTTATCACATTGTTAACAACTTACAAGCGATAGAATAATTTGGCGTGATGTATGGGTTGCCTTGCGCGATCTGCGAAATTAACAGATTAATGCAATGTGTACTTCAAACTGCGTCACTCTAACCACAGGGACATTCAAATGTTTTCAGCTGTTTTCAACAGTTTTCAAGTTGCTTCGTGTACAATAATTGAAGCAATTATCATGAATTATTTTATTGCCTATCTTGGCAGATCTATTGACGAAAATTAAAATCTAAAACAATTTTACACAAGAACAACTGAGGGAATAGACATTAACAAACGTTTTTAGTTTTGTTTGTTTTAACCACAAGTACTACACAGTGTTGACACTAAGCGTGTACGTAAGGATTTCTGGTAACTAAAGAAGACGCTGAACAATGCACGGAAATGAGATTACGGTTGCGTGAGAAACTCGTTAAAAGCGTGATAAAGGCGTGTTAAGAGGTGTTAGATCAGTCCACAAGCAAACCGCTGACCTCCAATACGTGAAGAACCGTAAAATATATACCGTAATTGTTTATTTGGTTTATAGTTCGAAGTTGTGAAACTGATTTGAGGCCCTCGTTTGAGTCTCTGAGATTGAGATATTTCGATTAGACGATCGCAACGATTTTTCCCATCAAGGTGTACAGGGCATTTATCGTCAAAAGTTACATTTTCGCCAAAGGTAAACAGTTGATCATATTTTTTTCTCAATTCCGGCCGTCGATCCAGTTTTGTGTTTTATTTCCGTACTATATAAGACACTGCGAACTGCTTATCTCATAGGCTGGAGCTTACCCATTATCTTTATTTTAGTTTGATTTCAAGTGAAACCCTTGAACTAATGAAAAAATTTTCAAAAGAAAAACGATTCAGTTAAAAGCCGCTACAACGGGAGCGACAGTGGAACGATGGTGAAGGAAAATCATCTTCGACATCGCATATTCATTTTAAGTACTACATGTACCTTTTGCACCTTACACATATCTGAATGCTTGCTGATGATAAGAAAATTTTCAAAGTCTAGACCAAAATGTAGAGAGCTTAGTTTAAGACCCTCTTTGGAGAATTTGTACTTACATGTATGCCAGATCAAGCAGAGAGCCATTTTATTTTCATTTACGTTCGAGATATTCTGGGGCAGTATTTTACCTAGATTATTTCTGGATTGTTGCAAACATGTTTCTTTAATTTGTTTCTGTTTTTCCAGTATTTGAAGACAAGGGAAGTAAAATGGGTCATCAAGAGGTCCAAAGACTACAAGCCACAAGCAACGAAAATGGCGCTGGATTATTAACACAAGAAATGCAGGCTAAATGCCAGCAGGTCGCTGCTGAGCTGCGGTTCGTGGGAGACACTTTAGAAACCAGTTACTGTCAAGGGACTGCCTTTAGCAGTCGTGGGAAGATTGTTATCGGTTTTACATTGCTGGGGATTGTCACAAACATCGCAATGCGATATTTCGTCCGGATCCTTGCAAGTAATAGCTGATTCGTTTGATATTTCGATTATATTACGGTTTATCATGCCTGCTTCAAGATCATCTGTGACTCCAGATCATTTGGGAGGCTAACCAGAATGTTATTCAGGGAAAAGTGTTGTGCACATGGACGGTAGAAATCTTAACTTTAGTTCGCTGGAGAATGTTGGCCAAGATAGAAGCTGGACATGGGAGAAGGCTAAATTGTTATAGGTGGCCATGGAGAACTGACTCTGTGTAACAAAGGCCTTTGAGTAACGAAGTCAGTGAGGGAACTGAGTACACAGTTCACTGGATAAAATTAGGCCGTGATATCAAGATTTATTATATGAAAGATTTTGAAAATAAATTGTTTATGCATAAAGCATTGGAATATAACATTTAATCAGCTCATCGATATGCAATGCCACAGTGAATTGGACATTGGTATTTTTATGTAACATATGCTGACGTTACCATGGTGTAGTAACATCTCCCTCCAATATTATTCCATTTTTCAAGTCTTTCTAAGCGTTGGTTTGTTTTTGTTTTTGTTGTTGTGTATTTTTTCATCCTTATACAGGTTATAACTTAAGAAACTATCGCTGAGTCGAAGAAGACATTGAAGAAATTAAAAAGGAAGTTGTTTCAAGAAGACATCTTGTAATTCGATCAGGAGAAAAGATTAAATAACATTACATATGTTACACTTAGCTACAGCTTGTTTTATTAAAATAACAGTTAAAATAATACTTGTAGTTTGTTGCGAGAGGTAAAGCAACGAGAAAATTACTAGTAGAATCTCAAGTCGAGATAAAATGGTTCATTAACATGAAATATGCAATGCATGACGTCACTGGTCTCGTTCAAGCCTTTCACAACAAACAATTTTAACGTGATACTATTCATAAATGCAAAATTGCCATATCTTTCAACAAAAAATATATATTTTTCCAGGCTTGTCTTCTGTAAGTGTTGCCGAAGATGGTTCTTAATCACAACAAAGAAAGGAATGCTACATTAATGCTACATTATGTACCGCGAGACCAAAATGGTGCTTGAGAAATAGACTAGTAGGGTCATGCCTACCATTTGTCGGAATAAACCTGTTAGGACGACCACTGAGGGTTTTTCCAAAATCAGCAAGACAACCGAATTAGATAGCGCTTACTATTTGCAATTCCGCTTACCATTATTGTTTTCAGCTGATCATAGAGACTGGAAACTGGAGAATTCAGGAAATTGAAAGGAAATTTCGGCCAGCTCTTTCTGAGCAGAAAAAGAAGAAAATTACTGTTCCATTTGACTTTCAACTGAAATACCGGATAGGGTTGCCATTAGTTTTGTATAGTGGTGAGCCGTACCGGCAATTTCCTCTAAGAATATTTTTAATTTTCACCCTGTCACCTTCTTATATTTTAAACACGGTTTCATTAAAGGCCTATACATTTCTTAAACTTAGTAAAAAAAATTTTTTTTGACATCTGGCATGAACGATGTTGACTAGGCTGACGCGCAATGATAAGTTCAGGCCATTTCGGTCAGGGTGCATGCATAGTAATAAACATAGTAAGCTCTTTCCTTTATAGACCATCTTTTAAGTCTTCTTTTCTTTAGCAGGTGGAGCATTGGGTCGCTGTAACTCGGCCGATTCTTTATCCTTTGTTTGTGTCCAGTCCTTAGACAGAATTTTTTTTGTGAATTTTTATAACTCGGTTGCTTACAACGCAGAAATCTAACCGTAAGTACCAAGAACGTCGACCTCAATACAACGTTACTCACTTCAGTAAATATTTTTCAAGATGTATCGTAAGCTGAGCGTATTTATATCGTAAGCTGAGCGTATTCCTAACTAAGACAATTTGAGTTTAAGATAACGTTGCTGGAGGATCGGATTCTACTGACACCAACCTAGTGCCGCTAATTTTCTTTAGCCACATAGAATTCTCCAAGGTGGTCAGTCGAAGAAGATTGATTCCGTAATATTAAGGAAACAGTCCAACCAAAAAAGTGTACCTCAAAACTGCTCCAGACTGGCTGAACTCTTCTAAAGAAAATCGCCGCCCTAGATAACAACAAATATGTTCATCCTAGTTTAAGGACGTCAGGCAAACGCCTTGCCGCGGTGAAGACTGGGGAATACCTTTATAACTCCGTCAGACACCATCGATAGGCAAGTTTTCTTTCCTAATCGACTCAAAGAAGTCTTTTTAACAGACTGCAATATGCCATGAATAGACGTAACTAATTAAATATACATAACAACACAGTTCTTGAACAGGAATGATTTGCCTAATAAAAGAGTCACCAAGAAACGAGGTGTTAAAGACCAGTTGCATTTTCTTCCAGAAAAAATTAAAGGGGATTGGTGTTAAAACAGCATAAATTTGCATTTACAAGTATTACATCAAAAAGTTACCATGGAAATAAGCTAAGGAAGAAAAATTTCTGAACCTTACGGCAGTGAAAGACTTGAAAGCAACCAAGGAATTCGACTTCAAAATAACGGAGTTACCGTTGCAAAAAGTATAATTGTATACAAATTTAAAGGTCTTCAAGTGATGGAAAAAGACGAGGGACATTCCCTGAGATTCCTTTAAAAAAAAGAAACCTTGAAAATCGCCAATGGACGATGCTTGTCCAGACAGTCTCGTCTGACTTAGCATTAGGATTAAAGCAGTGTCTGATCTATGTGATAACTACTGCATCGTTTGCCAAAAGGGCCTCCTTGTCTGACATCGCTCCAAATATAGCTTCATAGTATAATTTTTAAACCTAAACCGGGTTAGCTTCAGTGTACGTCATGTAACAGGGCCAGACGGGAGGTTGTATTCTGAAAATTCAAGTAATTGTTCAATGCAGTTACCGTTTGTCCGTTTGCATGGTGACGCCATTTGTTATTAAAATTTGTACAGTTAGTCGGCTGTCAGTTTGGAGGCAGGACTGACCACCAATACTTCAATTTGAAAATTCTCGGCCATTTGGAAGTTAACCGTGCAAAATTCTGTCGTATGTCAGTTGTAACTGATTTTACTCCAGTTTAAGCAGACTTAGCTAAGAAACCACTGAAAGAAAGTTGTAATTATTTAGCTGTACACAATTGAACTTTTATAAACACTAGCGCTGCCTTTTGATGTCAGTGCTACTCTGGTGTCAGATATAATCACACAAGCCTCCGTTCTAGATGAAAAACTCATAGAGGCAAATTTACCATCGATAAATTCATTTCAATCCACCGATTTGACATGTTTTGTGCCAACAAGTGCTCATATAATTATTCTTTTACAAAATAGCCATAGAAATCAAGTTGGGTTATTTTATCAAGCTAGGCAATAACGACATCCACGTTCAGTTCGCTTTCGCTATTTGAAGACTGACATACATGGAGATTTAAAGGCCGGAATTTCTTAAGTGTGAAAAAAAACGGATATGACTAAAACCGTCACAAAAAGAGTGTAGTGTCGAGATTAGGCAACGAAAAATAGGATCGTAAATGTCAACGATTTGAAAAGGCTTTGTCTTATCTGTTATATTAGAATATAAACAATACAAGGTCTCCACGGATTCACTGTTAGTTTTATTTTATTAATTTTCTGGAGACAAGATGACATTAAACCGTATATGGTACTCGAAAAACATTTACAGAGAGTGCTCTCCTTGCCGGGTCCATATAGTACTTTTGAGTATAACAGTAAACTCAGTTTTCTTGGCTTCTTCAGAACGTTCGCAAACCAACGCATCTTCTTTATGTTATCTTATATTATACTCTTTCGGCAAACAGCTAGAGATTAAATTCATTGTAAATTTGAAATTCAAATGAGCCCGTGTAATATTTGTTATTGAGCTGACAGTATAACATTTACATCTTCGCATTGTTTCAGGGGACACCTTAATCTTACATTCTGAACGATTTATGGATTTGTTCCGACATGGGTTTCCAGCACCAAATATATCACAGTATTAGCTAAGCGTACAATCCCGTACCTTTTGACTCCCTTTCTGCAAAACAGCTTGTCACTTTAGAGCCAATGCTGAAAAGCATCACATTAGGTACTGTACATAAAACTGACAAGTACTTGTGTCTTTTGGGTTGTAGCTGAACAATACTGACATGTCTTCTCTGCTCTACACTTTAAAGATCTTCGTTCTACGCTAGCTTGTTTTCCTTCAAAAGTATTTTTCCATTTTTACAAAAAGAAAGAGCCGCTGTCGGTAACCTTAACGCCCGCCAATGAATCGCAATTGATCTTTATTGTTTCCCGGAATTTTTTGGGTCTACATCTGATGAATTGGATGAAATACGCTTTCCAGTGTTTTATCGTTCTCCGCATCTTTCACTCTCCTTGCTAACATTTTCTCTAAGTCAAGGCAAGGTCTCGAAATTTTGAATTTTTTCTTTAAACTTCCTCGGCAAACTTTATTTCTTTTTCTTCTAGTGTCCTTTTCACTTTGATCTTTAGCCAAGGCTGGTGGCAGTCGAGTCGAAAGAACCTCTGCACTTTCTGCTTTCCCTTCAAAGTTCGTTTGAAGCGCTTTAATTTTGCAAGAAGTAAGCTCTCGTAGTTCATCATCGCTAGAGCTGGATAAATCAAGTCCTCCGTGATCTTCCCTGAGTCCAGCGTTTAACTTGCCCCCATCGACTCCATATCCATTCTCCTCCTTGGAGGGTTTTGCAGCCTGGTTTCGTTTTAAATTCGGCCTTTTACTGCTGCCAAATTTAACGATGCGTACCTCGCTGACAACCGGTGGCGATTCCCTGCCATTGAGATACAGCAAATTACTGCTTACACCGTGCGTCTTGCTCGCTTGGCTCGTCAGTCTCTCAAGCGTGCCTTTTGCGGGTGGCCTTTGGCAGATGAGCCAGGCGCTGTGATGAGAACCAAGCCTAACGTTAACATCCCTTGCGTTATTGTTTGTTGCGAGACTTTCATCTCTGTAAGCTAAGCCTTCTTCGAGCCTCTGTCGCCCGAATTGTTCGGTCAAGTTATCAACGCGAGCTACGTCCGCTACGATTGCAGCCATGTCAAATCTGTCCGCGGGGACCAGTGTCCATTCACTCGATGTGCGGAGATCAATTGCGTGTGGGCGAGCGAGTTGTCCTTTGGTTGTGAGCTACGTTTAAAGATGACTGTCCCGATGGGGAAGCAGAAAGTAAACTTCTTGATGTTTTCGTATTGTCGATGTGACAATGATAGTATTTGCGTTTAATTCAAAAAGAGTAAAGTAATGGACAAAGCGTTCGCTTCCCATTGGCTGAGGTTATTTTCTCACCTCGTGTTTTAATTACACGCGAAATAATGAACATGAAATTTTAATGACCGAAAGTTTTGATTTTGCCAGCTAGCTCCAAAAAAAGTTCTTAAGGGACAATCAAGTCTCATAAGCAAGATATGGCATATGAATTATAACGGACTCAAACTTAACTGTTGAAAATTATTTTCTTTTTTATTCTATATACGTTTGATATTACGGCGTTGTGTCATTTTTTACCGACTTCCTTTCCGCCGGCTCACTTATAAATGACACAAAAGAATAGTGACGCTGTATTGCTTTTTCCTCTTCTTTATTCCCAACGTCGTAATGACTTCCAAAACATCTCGAAAAAGATAATCCTGTTGATCGACAATCGGCAAAGCCACTCTCAGATGAAATTAAAATTCCCTGCATTGTCTTCCTGCAGCACGAAGAGAAGCTAAACTATCACTTGAAGAAAATTCACGCTCTGAAGAGGCTTCCTGCGGTCTTTTTACTACACACACGCTCATTTCAATTTTGTTTAATTTTTTTCCCGCCACTATTTGACTTGACTGGCGCCTCTCCTGCTGTTAACGCGGCGCAATATTGGTGCATCGCTTTAGTTTATTGATAAAATAGCTATTCACTACCGTATACTTCGTGGATTCGCCGGCCGCCAAATTTCATTTCACAAGCGTTGTGATTTCCGACCCGCAATCTACCATCAGAATTGCAAGCAATTTCTTAACTGATGGTCGTTGAGACGCTAGTTCCATCGAGATATCCATTGCTGCTGAATAAATCCCCACCAAAAACAAATTGCTTCCATATACTTTAGTGGTGTTTTCATCTATGTCCCGAAACATTAAGTTAAGCTACTTCCAAGCTGTCTCCGAGAAAAAGAGAAACAAAAACATTTATATGTATGTACACGAAAATCTCCAAATTTGTTTTTGATAAGTTAGTAGACGCTAATGAGTTAAAAGCTTTTAAATAAGTAATAAAACGTTTATATTGTAACCTTATTCATCGAAAAGTGCATTTTTAGTCCCTATCTAAAATATATTTCTTTGACAGTGAAAGGGTGAGGGTAACGTGAAACGAATGTGGTCGAATTTTGAGCTCATTTCATTGTAATGCCTGAACGGTCATGGAGATGGATCAGAGTATACTGAGGTGATCTCAAAGAGAAATAAATACAAACACGTATTTATTGTTGTACGGAAGGACATTTATGATAGTCGAGTGAAGGTATCGAATTAACCATGAGGGTAACCATTTTAAAACCACCAACACATATAAACATTGCGAAAAGCTATTGTGTTACGTTCTGCACGACTCGTTCAAATCTTACCAGAAAATTACACGACATTCATGGACTTTTGTGCTTCTGAATCTTACTGACTGAAGAGATTGCCGGGGCTGGAAAATTGCTTTTTGCATAAACGATGCTCGTTAAAGGGAATAATCGATGTTTCTGTCTTCCATTTTGACTGTTATGATGATTTCTGTCCCCTACACCTGTATGTGGTATAATACGGCTGTAATGTATCCGATACTCTTCCGTTGTGTTTTTGTTGGAAAGTGGTATAACCTCAGCGTGATTCGCCGGCGCGCGGCTCTGGCGCCGACGCGTTGTAATTCAGCAAGCCATACAGCAGGTGCAAAGATCTCGATTTGTTTCAGATGAACTGGACGCTTCGGAAGAAACGACTTCCCTGAGGTCTTAATCCCGCAGTCTCAAGATCGTCACTTTAATTCCCATTATTTCTTTTTTCGTGAATTTCTGGCGCTGGTTCACAGTATAATGCCAATTCTTGTTAAGGTGCACTTCATTGACTCATATAAAATCTTGTTACATCTTGTTACAGCAACTGCGGTTTGCTTGTCGTAAATTAGATTTAAAGGTGTCCGTCATAACACAAAGCGTTGGTTCTTGTTTAGGAACGTGCTACGATTTCGAATTCGTCTCTGTAGACAGGAAATTTGCAATTAACATAGATAAGCTAAGCTTCTATTTTCCAACTTCAAACCTTACAAGCCTTAGATAATTAGCATCGGCTGTCAATCTAATTTCGAATCCAACTGGTCTAAAGGAAAATGCGTAAGCCCTGCAATTTGTTACTTGCAATACACGTGGAAAGCTGTTTATATCGTTGGAGATTCCTCGTTTTACAGAAACTACTTTTTCGTACCAAGCGTCAACCTTTAAAGTCGGGACGACTCGGATCCTGGAAACATACTGACAAATAAAGACCTCTGAGATCTTCTGACGTATCTCTTCTACAGTCGAACATCAGTTTGAAAATTGTGCTCATCCGTAAACCACCTGCAGGCAACTTATTTCGGCCCTCTGAAGAAACAGCACACAACACGCGCAAAAGAAATGAACGTCGTGTAACTTTTTTGTTTTGTTTTGTTTTGTTTTGTTTTGTTTTTTAAATCCTGTTTGTAGTCGTAAACTATACAATGGCACAAAGAAGATAAGGGGCAAACCCGGTATAATATTTGATTTTTTTTTTTTGCATAGCGGTTAGAAAGATAATTAAAGTTTACACAAGTACGCGAAATATATCGAGTATTGAACTGATCATTTGCTAGGCGCCTAGATGCCGGCCCTTTTAGTTCTGTTTATTTTCTGTTGTTTTATTTTTTAATTACTAAGAGGGAAAAAATCTAATTAAACTGTGGAAGATCTTTTTTTGGATAATATCTAATATTTAGTTTGTTCGTATCTCTCAAAATGCAAGATATAAATCTTATGCAGCCTTTCTTTTCCCGAAAGTTTCAAATAAGTTAGGTCACAAATGTTCGGAGGTTTCAGTGAATCATATGAATCGCAGACGATGAGTTAACGTTTTTTCGCTTTAGGATGTCAATGTTATTTAAGAAATAGAAAACATGTTCTGTGTTTCTATCGAGTTATAGAAACAGGAGTAGAAGATTGGGAGGACGAGAAATGCTGTGGGAACAAGAGCCAACAGGCGAGTGTTTCCACAGCTTTTTCGAGTTATAGAAAACACGATTTTTAACCGCCGAGTCAGCGCGTGTATTTTCTGTTGCCGGGGCTAGTCAGTCTAAACGATAGAAGCTTACTAGACATGTTCCCTTCACCACGAATCGGGTACAGGTAATTATATATTTAAGTATATTTATAGATTGCACTGCATTGTGGGGGCTAAAATTGGAAATGAAACTCAGTGGAAAAAAATGTTTCAAAATCAGAAAAGATCTCTACGAGACACTGGTAGATGGCACCTTAAAATAATAACTTATTGATAGCTCTGTTTTCAAAATGGCTGAAAACAAAACAACACAATAAGTCAAGAGGAGTTATCTGAATTCAACATATATACTCCTCAATGCTAGTGTCCAATCGTGTTTCTTGTGTCCCATCCCTTTCGTTTTAATCTCCACTGGCTTCCTGTTAACTATCGTATCATCTTTAAAATTCTACTCATCACGTACAAGGCCCTAAACGATCTGGCACCTTCATACGTTCGTGATCTTCTCACTCCTTACACTCCG
>Ga0126339_10003374_pt1 | contig 11618 bp, 10 predicted proteins | sample OrbTmetagenome_2_FD_92532 | JGI IMG/M metagenome (GOLD analysis project Ga0126339, IMG submission 92532) | Coral microbial communities from Petempiche,Puerto Morelos, Mexico - Orbicella T R C metagenome | ecosystem: Host-associated > Invertebrates > Cnidaria > Coral | place: Petempiche,Puerto...
AGGGTGACTCTAAACTGTGATGAAATTAGTTTTGATTTAGAAAGTTGGACTTAAGCAATATTTGAGTCAGAATTTGAGCTAATTTGCCTTATAGCTAAATGTTGCGTGACATGGGTAGGAAATAACATTCCTTGATTGGCACCTGTCACTTCAAATGACTTGAAACTCCTGGTGTGAACTAAGATAGGTCCAATCTTTATTTGTGTGAAATATCAATAAAATTTAATATATTCTGTAAGCAGAAGCGGTGTTTAAATTTGATGCTTATCTTAGTGACATTTTTGGGATTTTGGGCAAAAAACCAGCGGGGGTGGTCTAACTCCTAAGGGAAAAATCACCAAGCCCGCCCACTTTGTCTTTTAGAGTTGTTGGGTAGTACCTTCAATCTGGCAAAGTTTCATCCAAAAAGGAGAGATGGCATGTATCACCCCTGCCTGGTCCTCTGGTAAACTCGGTCTTAAAGACTTTGCACAAAAATAGCGGGAATGTTTTTGGAAAATCGGTTAGATGTGTAAATTGTGAAAAAAGGATAAACCTTGTTTTTGTTGTTGTTCATTTTTCTGTTGATGTTAGATAATGCACGGTTGTGATAAATTTTCAAATTGATCCTGGGCTCTCATCTCTGTATCTCTCGGTATTAATTATTTTTTCTTTTATTTCAGTGCAGGGCCCCTTTACCGTGGATAAATAAAGTCTTGATTTTTGATTTGATTTGTATGAAAGTCCTGGTCATTTTATGTCCGATTATAAGGTTCGCAATTATTTCAAGCCTATCTTCAAGCAAAGCACAAAAGATTACAACGTTGAGGAACATCTGTAAGTCAACTAATGCATCCTTAAATCGAAATATTTAAACATTCACTACTGTTTACGACTTCGGCCAGGCTAATCACAATGATTCCTAGTTTACCTTTCTTACAAGTGTATGGATGACAATCACTACACCGCACGTCATTCCATTCGTAGTTGTATTTGACACCAAGTGCATGGACGCAATCCTCTCCTCTGAAATTATTTGGTTGATTTTTGGCCCAAGCTGTAAAGTTTCCTTCTCCTCGATCCACCCAAGTAAAGTTGCCTTCTATGGTTCTATCATTCAAGCCCAGCCAAGATCTGGCGCCATTATGTCGACGTTGTAAATACACATTTTCTTCATTGCTGCTGACATCAACAAGGACTGAGTCTTCTTGTCGACATTTTTGCACCGCTGTGGTCCAGTTTGTACAAGTTACACTTGTGAAGTAGCAGTAGTCATTAAAGTAGCTCCAACCAGGATCACAGATGTCTGATAAAAGAGTAAACATTGTGAGCGCTTTATGTTTAATAAATGGGGAGGGATTATTTCTTGTTCAACTGGGCATGGTAAAAAATATATTTTCTAACCTGTTACGACCGCATAACTAACTGACAGTGGATCATATCTTGTTGCATACAGTTCCTTGACACAAGTTCTGAATCCAGACGTATTCTTGTTCTGCAAGTATGAAAACAACATAGTGCTCTAGTTATTGATACTGCTAAAAATGATGACGATGATGATGATGGCAACATTCGTCTGCATGTGCAGGACGTGTAATAATTTTAAGGGAAGTAAAATTTTCTAAATAATGATGTCTTGTTCGCACCACAACATTTTATAAACTGGCAATGAGAAATACACAAAAAATCTCAAGTAATTTTTATGACTCAGTAACTAATAAACAATTAGAATCGATTATGAGCTCGAGATTTCTATCGCATGATAGTTGACGAGGGCTCGGCCCGAGTCAACGATCACGCATAGAGATCGAGAGCGAATAATCTAATTATTTTGGTATAAATTTTCTAGTCGCTCAAACTTCATCTAAATCCTTTTCACAGACACTTCGAAAACGCCAAGAAGCGGCCGTCATTTTGTTAACAAGGGCACACTGCTACGCTACTCACTATCCATCACAGAATAGATAGTGAGTAGCGTAGCCAATCAGAGAACGGCCTTCGTGATAGAACGCTAGAATATTTATACTAATATGTGACAGACAATGATTGAAACACCAAACAGCACATAGGTAACAATGAATTTCCCCATGAGGGGAAGAATTTTTCAAAAGCGTATATTTCGTAATTGGTTGTAAGTAGCAATGTATTATGTTTTACCTCAATCCTGCTGTGATACCGTTATGAACTGGTGCCAAGTTTCCACTTGCTGTTGTGCTGTGATTGGCTGATATCAGGACTGATGGTGTAATGTTATAACTTCGTGCAAACTGCACAAACTATAACATGAAAGAACCATTGAACCTTTCCATAACACTGGTTCTACACGGCATTATCTCTACATTATATTCTCAGTTAACTGTAAGCGCATTTTACACCGCAAATGCGCGCCATATTAGCAGCAAGTCATATTGTTAGTACACATATGGAAACGTAGACAACTTCTTAAATGCTTAATTTATTTTCATCTAGAACTACATCTTAAGACAAAATTCCGCTTTCTCTGTTTCTCACATCGGTAATTGACTTTGAATGCAGCTGTAAACTTACCTGGCAGAAAGCGTTGTTGTTTTCATCTGTCGGTGGGTTTGTGTTTGGAAACTTGACAGAGCCATCTTCAGTGAAGGGCGGTTTGTGAAGTTTAGAAAACGCCAACCAGTTCTGTAATAAAATGCCAGGGATTCAGTATGGCAATTAAAACAAAATCTCCTAGACTTCCCTGGGCAAAATGTTTCTGGGAAAGCCTAAGAAAAGCTCTGTCCCCACACACACACACAAAAAAACAGGCTCTTTCTTAAAACTGGTCCCCAATGAAATCTTATCACTTGGATTGCATAACTAATTAAAAGAGACTTGATACACTTTGCGTTAGAGAGAATCATTCTACGGATTCAAAACTTAAATTTATAGTCTTGCTTCGCCTATCCATGTTTTCTGAACATCGGCACTACATTAAAACCGTTCCGAAGCAAAATTTGGAAGGGGTGAGGAGTCTAGGTGTGGGGTTTTCAAGGATAGTGTCTTAGTATTTTCAGCATTTTCCAAGTAGCTGAAGGTGGATAAATAGATAATCTCTCTCCACGCAGCCTTACTTGACTGAAACATTTGTTGTGTTATTTTGTTATGCAGTACGTACGACACTAATATCTTCATGTTTTCCATCAAAGTTTTGCAGTTCTCGGAGGCAGACTTTAAATAAGTCCTTGGTTACATCCTCTGTCCAGATCAGCGCGGCATCATACTCCTTACCAGTCCTTAGATGTTCTGCTGTTGTGAGTACTATAGGCTCATCCTTAAACTTGTTCTGAAAAAGTGCAAGGAGTAAATGTGAAATCAAACTGAAGAACGTAACATCACTTTTTAACAGTATTCCCAGCTGAAAATGCGCTTCATACAATCGACCCAGTCACCATGAGATGTACATGTCATGCTGAACCAAGACCATGACGAGGACTTTCACTGAAAGGTTTTTCACATTTAAGGCGTGATTGTCGTAGTTTGAATGTGAACCAAGGAAAAATGCTATTATCAACTTTTTCACATAGACAAAAACATTATTTACCAGGAAAATCTATATACGCGCGCCAAAGAGCTAATGACTGCTTTTTACTTTAAGTGAAAATTATATAAACAATACTTTCCATTTGGCGCGAAAATATGCTCGGATATTTGTCCGCGGACATTATATCTGTTCCGAGAAGCGAACAGGTTTCCGAGAGCGTAGCTCGAGGAAAACTGTGAGCTTTGAGGCTATTGTGTTTATAACCCTTCATATCTTTTTCGCAACACGCGGGTTTTGAAAATTGGGGAATATCCGAGGATATTTCCCAATTTTAGCTGGGGAATATTCGGACACGTGACGCGTTTAGACCAATCGCGCGCGAGCGGAAATATTTGATGGATTACAATTCTCGTTAGAATGTCACAAAGTCTAGGAAATATCCGGTAAAGTAGGGTACAAATTTGTTTGAAAGCACGACAACTTCACTAAAAGAAGAAACTTCTGTCGTAAAATTACTTAGCATTGTTTTGTAGGTCACGGCATTTTCATTTTTATGCAGTTGTTAGCTCGTTTCTGACCTACAATTGCACAAGAATTCCACCAGTCATGAAAAATTGAATTTAATCAGGAAAAGGAATAGGCTGCTAATCTTACCTTAGGAAAAGTCACATCTTCGCACTTTGTTCCAGACCACCATTTCTGCATCTTGATTTCTCCCGTCATTCCTTCGGGCGGTGCTCCCTGATACGCCATCCAATCAACAGTCGCGAATGGATTAAAGTTCTTGCTCTTTCTCCCAGATTGCATTGCGCAAACTGTAAAATTCTTTGTATTGATGTTTTCAGTCCAAGAAGTAATGACGTCGTGCACGGTTACAGAATCGTTTAGATTCATGTGATTGACGGTTATCTGCACGTGGACCTGTTTATCTGGATAAAAGCGGTAAGGCGGAAAAACAACCGTCTGACAGCTTGAATCGGACCACTCTGGAACACGAAGAAGTTTTACTCGACCATGCACAATTGGAAAGCCTGTCAATAAATTTAAAAAAATTAGTCATTCCATCATTTGCCAATTGTCTGATCTTATTTTAAGTAAATAACCCATAGAAAGAATGTAAAGACAACTAGAATATCATCAAAGACCTGATATCTTTAGATTTTAATTTAGAAAGACTGCGTTATATGTAAATCAGCGAGCAAGCAGTGAGTATGTCAGTGAATAAATACTTCATCGCGGTGCGAGTGTCTTCTTGGGTTATACAAATTACTTTAAAAATTTCTCCGGCTCTCCAATTTGAAATATAAATGTTAAGAGTCCCTTTCAGGTGCAGTTGTCCAGTTAGTTTCAAACTATAGAAACCGGAACCACATGCGCTGGAACCGATAAGCCATCCGCCTCTTGCGATACCAGATTAGAACAGACAAGTACATTGCTGAATTTAACGCAAAACCCCTTCCTTACCCTCACAGCTTCCTGGGTGATACACGCGATTATTCTCCAATCCTCTACAGTAGTTCAGCTCATGCCAGCATTTGTTGTCGTATGTTGTCCCGTTCGCGGTGCACACTGGGTCGTGATAGGAAGGGCAGTTTTCGTAACACACACAGCGAGTTTCATGGGCGCTGAAAGTCTTACACACTCCAAATGATGGACAATGGACGTCAAGGCATGGGTTCAGGTCTGCAAAACAAAATAATATTTTGGAGTTGGTCTGTGTATAATAGAGGATAACACGTGGAACACTAACCGCTGTTTTTCTGATTTGCCAAACACTTTTGCCTTTACTACTGTCGGATGGATCTGGCTGCATTTCAATTCGATTTCATAACCAGGGAGTATCAGCAAGTGATCAAGTTTGAAAGATTTGTTCCTAACTAATCCAATTTATTATTTTAATAGTCGTTCAAAATTCTAGTACTGAAGGCTAGGTACAGTCGCTCAAAAGGCTGTCAACCGGCTTCTGAACATCATTTTTGAACACATAAACTGAAAGAATTAATTGTGAATTAGTAAATAATTGAACCGTTCTCAGTAAAACAGCTCAATGATAGTTTTATCCAGAGTAAGATTACAGGTGTTACCTCCAATTACAACATAGCTGACAGACAGAGGGTCGTGTTTACTTCCTGATCCACTCAAGCCTTTGACGCAAATCCTCATGGCTGTCAGACCAACTTCCTAAAGGAGAAGTCAAATATTAAACGTCATGTTACCTTTTTGTAATAAACGATTATTACTAATAGGCTTAAGACTATTCTTTTGATAACAACAACAACAACAACAACAACAATAATAATGATAATAATAATAATAGTGATGATGATGATGATAATAATAATTGAAAATATTTATACACCATAACTATTTCAGTTACAAAACTAATATCAACTTGAGCCCTGTAAAAAAAACAAAGATGAAATGAATATATTGAAATAAGTAAAAAGTGAATTTAAAATGCTTAAAATACTAAAAAATACTTAAAATTTAATTAAAAGTTTAAAATAATTACATTCTTTGTCTACTGTGTTTACACACCAGTTTCGAAGAGAATAACGAGGAACAAACTGCCGTTGATAGACATGCAATAAAGAGTTATGTCTTACCTCGACCCAGGTTGTTATTATGTTGTATTCTGGTGGAATGTGGTTCTTCACTTTACGATCGTAATCATGATGAACAGACACAAGTACAACTGGTGACGCGTAAAAGGTGGTGTTGAACTGCACTTGCTGTGAGGAGAAACAGAAAGGGCGTTAAAGGACGGTGCCTACTTTTTTTTAGTACGCACACGACATTGACACAATCAACTACGCTACCAAGTACACGACTAAAATGAAAGCAAAATTTTCCTACTGTAACCAAATCAAGGTTACTTAACCTGTACTTAATCCAGGAATACTAGAATAGCGGCATATCGGTAACCACTAACTGTTAACATCTTCCAGCTGAAAAACTAGCTGTTATCTGTCGAAAATTATACTGAAATCCAGCTATAAACACTGATGTACTTTCAGATGGTGTAGTGCGCGCGCAAAACAAGTACAAGATACGCAAATGTTTTACTTACAGGGAAGGTGACAAGAAAAAATGTAACGGGCACCGTAGAAGTTTTAAAAAAAGATCAATAACTTTAAAAAAACGCGTGGTTAGCCCTATATTTTATGTTATGAAATGGAAGTGGCAAGCCTATTCAACACGTGATTTGTCTCTGGTTGTGAGCAAAAGGTATTTTTACCACAATTGCTGCTAATCTCGCAATCTGATTGGCTAATTTGCCGTTGTCGACAAGAGTCCATACCACGCTGCTCGCGTCACTGTGTCGCGCAATTCATTTTTCAGCTCGCGCTCTGAAAAAAAAACATTTTCTTTGACGTTGATATTGTGGTAAAAAACAAATCGAAATGTGGTTTAGCGTGGTTTGTACTCTTATCGACAACGAGTACGCGTCATTACTTTTTCTCAAACAATTTTTCTTATTGTTTCTGCATGTTGAGCGAGTTTGCAAAACTTTTTGAAAGGAAAGTCTGACGCGTACAAGTAGCTAGCTCATTTGCATGGTGCAGCGCGTGCACTTTCAAGTCCGAGTCGGTGTTTTCAATTGTCAACAAATTTTGACAAAGATTTCTTTCGTTATCTTTTATATTGTGGTAAAAAAACAAATCGGATGTGGTTTAGCGTAGTCTGTAATCTTATCGACAACGAGTACGCGTCATCGCAGTGGTCAAAATTTGTTGTGGACTCACTCGGCTGTGTCTGGTGAGTCCACAACATTTTGACCACTATGATGACGCGTACTCGTTGTCAATAAGAGTACAGACCACGTTAAACCACATTCGATTTGTTAATTAGACTGTATTTTAACTGAACCAGAGGAAGACTCTCAGAGACGCTAAAAGCGCTGTTGCGACGATTTTATTAATCAAAACAATTACAATTTCCTCAAATGTGATTGGTGCATAAACTGCTGTATTTTGCTCTAATTAATCTGCAAAGTTGTAATCGGACACCTGTAATCGGACAGTTACATGAGCCAATCATTACAAGTCTTCTCCACTAAATCCACCAATCACAGCATTGATTACAATCACTATAGTAACCAATTCAATAGACTGACTGTAAAATTGTGGAGGTTTAGTCTTTGGTGACTGTTTTGACAGAGACTTGACAGCCATTTTGCAAGCTGTTCTCCATATTTTATAATTATGATATTCAATCATGACTATTAAAAGCTCTTTTTCAAATGAAACTTTTACTTTTGTGGGAAATTGTAATTGTTATGATTAATTGGTAACATGACATGGTGTCGTCCAGTTCAGTCTGTAATCATACTCGTGGTTAACAAATCGGACTCCCGTTTCGCGGTCGTCCGATTTTGTTCATCACTCGTATGATTACAGACCGAATTGGACTCCACTCGGTCCTATTACCATCATTAAAAACATACCAAAAATGGTTTTTATGTTACCACTTACCATGCAGTTTTAAGATCTTTTTGAATGTGTTTGCTTTTCTGTATGTAAAGGCGAATTCTAAGGAAATCAGTGAAGGAATATCCTGTCCTTCGTTTTTCAGAAAAATGCTGATGTCAGCATTTTTGTTGACTCAAGGCTAATTATCTCGACAAAATGCTACCCCAGTTTTTCTTTGTGGATTTCAATAGCCCTTGCAAATATCTACGTTTTCCGCGTGGTCCTAACCTAGTGCAAAAACCTTTCTATTTAGTAGGTTCCGTCCTTAAACCACTCAAATTGCAATCTGCTTCTGCAATAAAATTTAATACGAAGGAGGTATCAGAAGATAGTCTTGAGACAACCACTCCCGCAATTGTCATTTTGTTGAATGTGACAATGTGTTTGCTGGATCTCCCTTCAGCTGAGATGAAAAACGTTTACGAGATGACTGACACCTGCCAATCAAATGCACTCACTTGACAGAAGCCATAGTTATCGTCAGCTGTTGGGTTTCCAGCGTTGGGAAAAAACGCTTCTCCTACCAACGTAAAGTTAAACTTAGAACCATCGCCAAGGAAAGCAAACCAATCCTGTAAAGGAAAAAGAAAATACTTAAGAAGTTGTCAACAAAGACATTATAAATTCTAAAAAACAAAAAACAACGAGGCAGCAAAGCTAACCAGTATTGACGAAACAAAAGTATATAAACGGAGAGAATTAAGGAAAACAAACAAATTGTAAGACATAAATTTAAATTGTAACTAAAGTATTAATTTTTAAAAATAATTATTTTGGAAAATATAGTGTGTAGTATTCTAGCAGCAGATAAAGAAGACCTCTTTAAAGTGGAGTGGTCTATAATATGTTGCGATAAAAAAGGGTCCTGGAAGACAATGGTTGCAATTGTGGCAAACTCTCTAATGTTTGTTCGTAATCACAAAAACACGTTAAAAAGATTTCACGTACCACAATTGTGTCTTGGTGTTTTCCATCAAATGGCAAGAATTCCCGGATGCAAACTTCGAAACTTCCAGAATTCACGTTCTCCAACCAAACATACATTGCGTCATCAGGCTTGGTACTACGAGCGTACTTAGCTGAGACAAACACAGAAGGTCTTCCACCAAAGTTCTGTAAATTACACAAACTTATGTTACAATTGATCCATTGGTAGTTCGCTAAAATGAGAAGTTCAGTTCCACTTGTTTTGTAAACCATGACGTCAGGTTAGGTGTTTGCAAACTACCCTTTTGAGGTTCTGTAACTACACTTGTTTTTAACTTTGCTTATCAAAACAGAAAATTAAATTGAGATCAACTCCCATCTTAACAAGGACATAAGTTGATACAGTATATGTATGGGTTTCTTCTTGAGACACTCTCTGTCTGTTTAGTGTCTGACCTGTGAGAATGTAACTTTGTCACATTTGCTTTCTGTTGTCCACATTCCTTGAAAAATCACACTGCCATACATCATTTTTGGATGACTTTGATAGGCCAGCCAGTTAATAATTCCAGTTTTATTTGATCCAGTCCCCGTTTCACGTGAACAGACCTCAAATCCACGTGTGCTAATGGACTGAACCCACACTGCAGAAGGCGAGTGAACACGTGAAAACTCCTCACCGTGGCTTATTGACACGTGCACCTGAACCTAAGAAGCGTAAAATTTTAATATATCAGTAACAGAAATATTATAATTAGTAAAATAATTGAAACTACACTTTAGACCTGAAACTGCTTGTCTGACAACTGCAAGCCTACTGGTTGAAGTTTCAACATGCTTTAACTTTTTCAGTAAATTAAACCTGCACAAGCAACATTAATACTTTAAAGTTTTGTCATAAAACAGCGTTTAAATATTACATAATGTACAGTCATTCTGTACACTTACTTTTGCCGATCCACTGAACGCTTGAGGAAATGCAACGTTCGTACAAATAGCCAGTCGACAATTTAGAGGAGGTGAACATCCACTGCCACAACTCCAATCTTGAAAAGTTTGCGACATGTTGAGCTTGCCAGTTTGCAGCACAGAAATTCCTGAACATACAAAACGATGGACCTCAGTCCATTGACTAAGATACTAACGAAGAAACGCACATTAAGGTATTTTGACTGAAAAGTGAATATCAATCTTGTTTTATTATATTTATATCTGAGTAGATCTTTACAAATATTCCATCCAATCCCGAAATCAGTCGTTTTACGGCAAAAGAAATCTGCGGCGTTTGATCTCAACTCTGTGAACTAACTCGCAAGCACATAACTAAATTACCTCAGAGCAAGAGACCCAAAAATTAATGGTACAAAAAAGACTTGAACACAAATTGACTCTCACTCGTAATATTTAACTTGCAGCTAGCTGACTGTAGCCCCGTCCACACTACGCAGGAGGAATTTTAAAACGGAGATTTCACTCTGAAAACACTTCAAATGTTTTCTGTCCTCAATAGGCCGGAGGAATTCGAAAACGCAACAATCACGGGTCATCTTGGATTCGTGTTTAAGGAAAACTCGGTCAGGGAAGTCACGTGATTATCGTGACACCATCGTTTTCGAAATGCTTCGTTTTCAAAACGTTTTTCGTCCACACTAAAACGCAAAGCCGGCGTTTTTAAATTCCTCCTGTTTGAAGAGCGTTTTCGAAAAGCGTTGTTATCATGACGGATTAGTGTGGACGTTAGGCCTAAACGTGTAAATAAACCTCCGTTTTCAAATTCCTCCTTTATAGTGTGGACCGCTGGGCCTATAAAATGTGTTAACAGGTACGGTCGGTCGCCGATAAAATCACTTTGAGTGTGAGCCGGACGAGTTTCTTGTATAACGCTGTCAGCAAGTGCAGCTTTCTATTGACGAATGAAATTACAAAAAAATATGTCACTGCCATCTGCAGCGACACAAACAATTAATTGTCACAAACTGAGATGCTTCAGATCTTTAGCGTGACAACAGTTGACGTGACGACAGACATGCGTACTTTTAGTCAGGGTGATTTTACTCACCAGTTAGTCGTTTGCATTTTACGCGAGCCACTAAATGGGGAAATAACAGGTGATGACTATTTTATGAAGTCCAGTTTACGAACTTAAAAGAAAAGCTGCCTACACGTATTAAAATTGGAATGAGATCAAAGAAAAGCAAAGCGCAGTTAAACCCTCTTTTCAAAAGTTGAAGAGGATTTACTGATCATGACATAAAGGAAGTCATTCATCGAGAGAAGTGAAAACGCGTTTGAACGCGTTTTCCACTAACATTTCCACTAAGAGACTATGAGACCGTAGAGACTATTATCTATGATGATCGTCTCTTGTTTCCACTCGTCCAAATAACTTCTTCTAAGATTCACAGCAAGCTTGGACATGTTACATAGTTTTCTATGTTTGTATGCACATGATGACATTCCGGTGAGTTCTTGCACGTTCATGGAACTTCGAATCGATTTCGATTCCGAAAATGTTTAAAAGTGATCCTTTTACCTCCAAAACGATAGGTCAGATCGTACAGTTTTCTACAATTAACTCGTCCCAATCCTCGCCGTCCTTATACCCTGCATAAAACATGATGTGACCGCTTATCTAACCTTAACAACTTAGAAAGAACTAACTACTGTGTTGTGACAGTCGAACCTCCGGTTGCGACTTTAGTTTTTAACCTCGTGCATTAAAACGACCACTTAACAGATAA
>Ga0126339_10003377_pt1 | contig 11614 bp, 9 predicted proteins | sample OrbTmetagenome_2_FD_92532 | JGI IMG/M metagenome (GOLD analysis project Ga0126339, IMG submission 92532) | Coral microbial communities from Petempiche,Puerto Morelos, Mexico - Orbicella T R C metagenome | ecosystem: Host-associated > Invertebrates > Cnidaria > Coral | place: Petempiche,Puerto...
TGGGAATTATCTGAAAAGGAAGTCATTGGATTAGGTGGAGGACAAAATTTTCTATCCTTCGAAAATGTTAAAGGGAGTTTGACTGCCTCAGTAAGATTTCTTCTTGGCCTGATATGTGATTACGTGCACAAGCTAATGTAACACGTGAAACGGCTCTACACCCGCCAAGTTGTTTGTTGTCATTTAACTGTAACAACCCTAACATTCTTTGAAATGAAAGTTAACCCGGGTTAGCCGTCACTTTCTCAACTTACAAATTATGTCATGGTGAAACTACTAAAGTGAGTAACAGAACTTTTCCATATAATTTTTACAAGTTTTTATGCAACGCAACTACCTAATAGCGTGATGTAGTCTTTAGATATTGGCGCAGAAAGTACGGCAAATATGTAAACAAACGATAAACTGGTTTGCTCTGCCACTCAAATAACTGGTATGAATAGATCAATCATGTTTAAGAACACAGGAAAAAACGATTATAAAATATTTTATTCTGGCAGTGCCAAGCTAATGTGAATTTGGTTTGAATTGTTAGAATACGAGGAGGACGCGTGAAAATAGGACGAAGAGGACGCTATCGGCCAGTCAAAAGACGTGTAAAGGTACTTGTTGGCAGAATTTGGAGGAAACCCAAGGTATATGGTAGAACATTGAGGATCTTTTACAGACGGAAACGTAGGCTTCTGAGAATAACAAGAAGGCGAGTGAGGCTCCGCTATGGACGAGTATGGAAGAAGATAACAATACCACGCAGATATCGTAGAAGATACACAAGAAGACGAAGACTGCGCAGGAGAAAGAGAAGACGACGACGAAGGCGAAGACGTAGAAGGAGGAAACGAAGAAGAAGGAGGCGAAGAAGACAAAGAAGAAGGTCAAGGCGTAGGAGAAGGAAACGTAGAAGAAGAACACGATGTGTGCTGCGTATACTCTATCGTCGTCGATTAAGACCAGTGTATAGAAGACGAGGTGGACTGGTGATGCGTGTGCGTAGAAGATTTGTGAGAGTAAGGTACGTTTGACTTAGCATTAATAAACAAATACACCACGTGGGAAATTGCGCCACATTCATAAAATCAACAGACACATTTGCTTTACAAGGGAATTGGAAAAATTCACCACATGAGCGAATGGCCGTCATTAATCCATCGATTTTGCTCCTTCCTTTCCGTCCAACATTTTGTACAAATTCCTTGCGTTTCTTCGGCCATCCTTCAGTTTGTGTGGACCTGTGTTTTCTGTTGCCCGCCGACTTGTTTGGATATCTTATTTTTGTAACTACAGCGGAGACATAATGCTATGGCTGAATGAGGTCTTTATTTCTTATTAAACAAACGTGACACTTGGCAGACGTGAGTCTTAAAAATCAAATCCTGAATGAAAGTAAGACTTCGTCTTCAATATAAACGCGCAAAAACCTAAGTTTAACTTTAATACTTGATATAAAATTGGCGGAAGTCTAAGGAAAAATAAACGTTTCAAGAGGTTAGGTTCAGGTATTGTCTATCAGGTCAATTTCGATCATTTTGGTTGGGTCTATGTCTTTATCTAGTATGACGAATATGTTAAAGTTGTTAGTTGTTTTGGCTTTGCAAACTGTGACTGTATATCCTTTCCATCGCTCCTCTTTTAAAGTTACCTTCACGGTCTTAAAAATAGCTGTCATAACGTTTCAAAATTGCTTGAAGTGGAAAAAGGGGGAATACCCAAATAAATCCTTTATTAAGCCAAAATAAAAACTGCATCCCAACAGTTTTGTTCGAAAAACAAGCCGTAAAAAAACCTGTATCCGGCTGTTGAGAAATCTCCATATGTGTTGAATTCTTCTATTCTTATGATATTTACGCTTCTTTAACCGTTCTGATGTTTTGAGTATGGAGTAGGCCAGTTTTATATTTTTAAGACTAAAGGAATCAACGATAAACTTAATTACTGGTCCCAAGGGAAACAGTGAGTTTTGTTTGTCCGAGACCCTCAATGTTCTGCCGCGGGGCCAGTCATTAAGTGTTTTGTTAAACCTCCCAACTCAAAAGTTGAAAAAAACTGCGAAGAAATCGTTTGCTTTACGCCGGCTGGGTACAAATTTGCCGTGGTTTTCAAGGAGCACGATCTGATCACGTGCAAGTCGAAAGTTCATGTTTTTGTTTCCCTAGGGAGTTAGTGAGTTTTGACACACGACACGTGACACGTTTTCCTCCAATCGGAAAACGTATTTGAGTTGGGAGGTAAAACAAACAAGCTTATTTGCAGTTATTCATCGTGAGGAGTGTCTTTCTTTTTCTTAAAAAGGTACGCAAGACGAAAGCTGTACATCAGGCGTAAACGTAGATGGATTCTACTGAGGAGACTAACCCGGCGCATACGTGTACGCGTAGGGCGGTCTTGGAAACCAGTGCGACGATATGGCCGCAGACTGTATTACACCTGGAAAGGCCGAAGAATACCGATCAAATTAACGCGCGGAATAGTTAGGGTTTACAGAGGAAGAAGATGGAGACGACTGATATACCGAAGAAGGCGGGGAAGATATAGGAGAAGAAGGTATAGAAAGCGTTTCTTGAGAAAACGAAGAGCGAGGCGACAAAGACGCCGACGGAGGCAGCTTAGAAGAAGGCGAAGAAGGCGACGCAGACGACAGCGAAAGAGACGGCGAAAACGGCGTAGGAGACGTCGAAGGCGGCGCAGGAGACGTCGAAGAAGACGTGGCAGATGTGTATTATGGTTCCAATACCGCCGTAGATGGAGAAAGGTGTATAAAAAACGCCGAGGACTGAGAATTAGAGTTGGAAGAGGCTGGAAGCCATTTAGGTAGGAAAAGTTTGTTTTGCCTCTGGAAGGAAAATGATATAGTGGTTTAGCGTACGCATTTTTAGGGATGTACTGAATAATTCTGTTATTGGTACAAGAGAAAGGTGTGTCTAAGTCAACATACACAAATAAGTCAATTAAGTTGAATTGACTCATTTAAAACTCTTTAACACTTACAAACTCTGAGTGGCTTAAATGTGACACTTATTAAAATTAAAAGTATTTTAGATCGATATTATTGAAACTGAATATATGAAAGATCATATATTTCAACTGCGTAGAAAAATATATTCATTTGTGTTCTTCACCATCTACGAGTATTGTACGAACTCACAACGTGACTAGCTCCCAGTTGGCTTGAGAGCTCAGTTGGTTCAGCATTGTACCGGTATCACAGAGGTCATAGATTCGAATCCCGTGCAAGCCAGAATTTGTTTTTCAGGCTTTAATTTCAAAACTGCTTAAGTTGTATGTATAACTGCAATGATCAATCATGTCTTCATATCATTGAAACTGTTACTAATTCGCTGGATGTCTGTGGCTGCTTCCATCCAGATTCATACGAGGAAAAGTGAGAATTGGAAGAAAGGTCGTGCGACTAATCCGTAGAAAGATCCGCGTCTGGATCGGAACACGGTGGAGGTTCGTCAAACGGTTCGGCAAATCCCTACGAGTGAGATACAGAAGGCTGAACAGGAAGCTGAGAATCGGCAGAGGAGTGAGAGTACGGATCGGAAGACGATGGAGGCGAGTTTATTATAGAAAGCGAGGAAGACGAAGGAGACTGAAGAGGAGGTTGAGAAGAAAGAGAAGGCGGTACAGAAGGAAGCTGAGAAGGCGACGAAGAAGGCAAAGACGGCGACGTAGACGGCGCAGAAAGCGTTTGAGAAGAAGACGCAGCTGCGTACTGCGTTTCCGATTCAGAGGAAGGTGGAGAAGAGTGTACAGGCGAAATAAGAGCCTAGTTTTCCGTTACGGCAGAAAATACAAGTATCTAAGGTAAGAAATTACTTGCTTCTTTGATTCGATCTCACAGCTACAAAGGTGACCCTTTCTATATACGGAATCTTTCTGTAAATTTTTTTTTTCCTTGAGATCCCGCTGCGATTGTTTTGCCGGCTGCAAACCAAGAAGGCGATAAAGAACGTTTGTGTGTATAATACCTGCCAAAGGCCAAATCAACTATTTCCTCGTAAAAGTCGAAAGCGAATAATTAATAAATTTCCTTCAATCAACGTTTTCCAATTATTTCTTTACGTTTAAAAAGCGCGCGGAGTGAATTGTTGTTTGAAATTTGAAACCGTTTACACGCACTCGTCAGTACATTGAAAATTTTGTTGTATAAAGTAGCATAACAGTCAATTTACTCTCTTTAGTGTTCTTTGGAATCAAATTTGCAGTAATATGTCTAAATCTTCTTCGAAACATCGGAGAAACGAAACAAACCTTGCTATTATGCGGACAACCCCCAGCCACTGCACACTTATATGACATGTAGTGTACGATAGCTCAGCCAATCAGATTGCAGCATTTGCATTGGTATAGTAGAAGAATTCTACTGGTAGCCTTTAGTGTGCATATAGCTGGATCTCTTCCACAAAATGGCGACGTTTCTCTGGCGTCTAAATGGAATTTCGTTACAGCTAAGTTACTGGGTAATTTAACTCTGCAGAAGTCTTAACGAAGCTAGGACACTCGCCCTTACTCGACTTTAAAACTTCGAAATTGTTGAATGGACTGATGAGTGTGTTTAGAGGGCAACAAGATTCAAGTCTCAATTCGACTCTGGGGCGTTTCCGCTACGGCAAGAAGTTCAGTCCTAATTAATACATAAAGCTGAAATAATTAGAAATCACAAGAAACTTTAACAATCACCTCGTACAATTCATGAGCTTACAATCTAATTATAAAATAATATATAGTAGACCGGCAAGGAATTTTGTCAAGGAAATAAATTTTGCAAAAAAGTGTAAAATAGATAAAATTTGAGTTGGCCTGCTTGCCAAAATGCGGCTACTATGACACAATTAAATGAAGCGGTGAACAGTCCGTACATCAAATTCGCCAAGAGGGTTAAATGAATGAATCATAGTGAACGAATATTGTTGGCATTCACCCACTTCCCTGTACGGCTAAGTTCTAAATAAATATAAGATTTTTTATTCAAAAGATATTTGCCTGATAAATCTGTTGCAGGCTCTTTCGCGGTGTTCTGTGTCCCGTTATCTCTTTGATCCGAGGAACACTTGTAATCAACAAAGCGGGAAAGCGTTCTACGAATTTTATTTAAAATACGAATGTTGCAACCCAGGAAACCAGGTGTCATGTAACACTCATACCTCCCCATACCGGCCACCTCTCTACAGCGGCCACTTACTTCTGTCCCCAGGGTGGCCGTTGTGGAGAGGTTTCACTTTATATAAGGAGCAATTTGCTGTAACTTGGTAATCTATACAAAGAAAAACAGGTCACCTCATAGGAATACGTCTTTCTTGATGTTTCTTGCCTGTTTTCCAGGTATCGTCGTGGTGTTCTTATGGTCAGGTGGAGAAGAAAATTGATTCGATTCCGTAAACCTAATTACCGTCTTCGGGTCAGACTGCGAAGAGGATGGAGACGTATCCAGAAACGGGGACGCACATTACTGATTAGATACGGACGGCGGGTTAGAAGAATAAGATTGTTTAGAGGAAGAGTAAGCATTTTCGGGAAACGAGGATGGAAGGTTATTAGGAGAGGAGTGAGTAGAAGAACAAGACGACGACGAAGGATTATTAGACGAAGGAGAAGAAGGAGGAGGAGGCGAAAGAGACGAATAAGAAGGTATAAGAGAAGACGACGACGGCAACGGAGAATTAGACGCCGACGCCTACGGAGATGCGTGATCCGTGTTCGCCGTGGACGTCGCTGGTATCCTGTTTACAGAACAAGACGCTTATTATGGATACGTTTCGGGAAGATATCAAGACGTATCAGGTAATGCCCTAAGTGAGCAGGGACCAGGACTTAATTTAGGACGAGAATCAACGAAAATCGACGAAAGTTCAAATCATCGCGTATTTTTGATCTTCAGCTCGCATACACTTTCGTCCGGTGCATCTTGTGCTCTCCCATCTAATTTGAACTTTAGGGTACAAGAAACCTTTTGCAAGTTTGACAAGCAGATGTTACCAATTTCTGCCTGTGTCCAATTCGTTTGACCGGTCTTGATGAAAACTCATTCCTTGCCCATGTCGACTTTTGCTCTCGTTAAGTACTGCGTTTACAGTTTTGACCTGATTTTCAATCTGAAATTCGAATTCTTGCGGTTGTAGAAAAAGACTTTTAGAAGCTCGTACTTTGAAGATTTGATTTAAAGCATTCGTATCAAAATTCATTAACCTGTTCTTTGCTGGAATGACGTAAAATAATAATACTATAACGAGAAAGTGCTCTCAACCTTGTGGCTTTCGACATACTGGACATAAAAAATGAATCTAATAATGGAACTATAGATGAGCAATTAAGTCGAAACTAAGTTTAAGTGAGTTTTGTATTGTAAAAAAAAAAAAAGTCGAAACTAGATGATCGCAGATGTCAAGCAAGTAGTCATTTCTAAAGAAATAACAACCATAAAAACAATAAGAAGAAATTAAGCTGCGCAGCACTTTGAAATTAGATCATGTTAACAATGTTTTTGAGTAATAAATACTAGGTTGAACTTAACATATTTGTCGAAACATTGCACAAAAGCAACAACAAATTTTCTCTGTACCCATCAGAAATGTTTTAAGTTACAAACAGATATCAGTTATAATAATTAAATGGTACCAGCAAGTTGAAATAGCTAAAAAAAAACTTTAAATAACAGGGAACCGGATTAAATAACTCCTTCATCATTGCAACGACTGATGAAAGGCTCGTTTCGTCAAACGTTTCGTCAAATATCTCAAGTTGAACCAAGTGCGTTTCTGTTAATAGTAATAATAATATTAATAATAGTTAATAGTAATATTAATAGTTCCAAATCCCAGACAAAAAGCCACTGCACTTGAACTGAACCGTTAGGAACACCCCAATAGCTGTTGTGACAGTTCTCAGCGGCTTAACAAACCAGTGACACAGCTGGGTCATTTTGCAACGAATTTTTAACTGCAGGCCCTCCGGTTACCATCTCACCCGAGTAACATATTTTTTGCTTGGTTTTCTTTGAGAGAGGCGTGGGCCTCATGGTTAGTGCGCTCGTCTCCGGATCGAGCGGTCCGAATTCGAGCCCTGGCTGGGGACATTGCTTACATTACTCTCACAGCACCTCCCTCCGCCCAGGTGTTTAAATGGGTACTGGCGAACTTAATGCTGGGGGTAACCCTGCGATGGACTAGCATCCCATCCAGGGGGAGTAGAAATGCTCCCAGTCACTTCATGCTACAGAAACCGGGATAAGCTCCGGCCTGATGAGCCACCTGGCTCGTATGCAGACTTTACCTTTACCTTTCTTTGCATCGACATATCTGTTGCTTCGGACGTCAAACATCGCCTTCATTTTCAATCATCTCTCATCCAAATTAATTTACTCCGTATAACCCAACCTGGTCTGTTTGGGTTGAGCTCCGGTAGGGGGAGGGAGCGGGAATCAGCCCAGACAAAAATCAATTTGGATATTACGTTATCCATTTGTAACTTTCTGATCTCGTAACCGTCGTGTTACTAACCGTCGAGCAGCCACAGCATTTACCATTCTTTTAAGGTTTTCACCTTTTCGGTTTGTTACGCTACTCAGAGGCCCAACCGTTACAACCTTCGTTCATTACTGATGAATGATTTATCTTTTCCTTTTTAACTACATTGACAAGTTGTTACATGTACGTGGGATTTTTTTCTCGTTTAGAAGAATTTTCTCATGACGTAATATATAATGACACAGCTCCTTCAAAACGACATTTTTCGGAGCATGACAGGAAAGACCCTGATTATCCTCACTCAGTTCAATCGTAGTGCTCAATGAGGCAAATAACGCAAGAAAAGAGATTTCACGTGTTGTATACTAATTGCCATGCGCGAACTGTGGGGCTCGTTATATTGGTGAACAAGAATTCTCAAATTTTTAACATCTTGGCTGTAAAGAGAAAAAAAACGTTCAGTTTCTAAAATTAAATACAGACATGCCAGGAAAACTTTACGAAGAAATTAAAATGACGGGGCTCAAGGATAATCTACAGAAATAGGTCTTTGTATTTTAGACGTCGGCTGATTACATTTCTCCGTTTCCTTGTGTTCTCGTTGTAGATTCGTAAGAGGTCTTACCTATATACGTTATAGAGCACGCTGGATAAGGAGAACTTATCCAATACATATCCGAGTAGGAAGGACATGGCGACCTGCAATACGATACCGCAGACGATTGTTTATCCGTTACAGACGAAGGAGAAGATTGGTGAGTTTCTACCGTGGCAAGCCAAGATTCCGAATCCTTAAGCGCTGGAGAGTGATCAGAAGAAGAATTTACAAAGGAAGAAGAGCAAGGAGAAGAAAGCGACGAAGAATGCGAAGGCGAAGGAGGAGGAGGACAAGGAGAAGAAGACGAAGGAGGAGAAGAAGAACAAGGAGACGAAAACGGCGAAGGATAAGAAGGAGACGAAGGAGAAGGAGAAGAAGAAGGCAGAGAAGAAGGCGCGGAAGGTGTGTTTTACGCTTCAGATTCTATCGTCGCTGGAGGAATCTCGTTCGCAAAGGAAATAAATTAGTGTTCCGCGTTGGGCGAAGATCTGGATTTGTAAGGTAAGACTTAGACGCAACCTTTTTTACCAAGGACGAAGAGAGAATTTATTAAGCGATGAGATACTCTGTCATAGCTAGTGATTTAAATGAAATAGGGTATATTACTTTGTCGCGTGCAAACTGGTCTCAAACCTGAACGTTCATTATGTTTCGAAACGATCAAATAAATAGGATGAGTGGGCCTTCTGGGATAGAGGATCAGTTTTCGTATTAAGTATGTGATAGAGGTGCATTTTTAAATTTACCAAATTATGGGAATCATATATCATTACTTTACTAGCTCTAAAATTCTGGACTACCATACCACTAAACGACCCGTGAAGAGGTCAAAAAGATTGTTAAGCAGAGAGATCATTCTTCTTGTCACAACGTCACCACTGGATACACTATCAATGGTAGTTCGAGATCTCTTTATAACGGGGGGACTGCAAATTTTTTCCGGTCCTTAGGGCTTAAATTGAGGTGGGAGCCCAAACAACGTTCGGCCCCTCGAGGCTAACGTGTTTTCGCCCCCTGGGCCCCTCCCCTAAGTCCGCCACTGGTTACCATTAGGACAAAAACGTTTAATATAAACAATCACAGGAGAGCTTCCACTTTCCACTAGAAATTCTCGCGAGTCCTTACCGAAAAAACTTGCAGTAAGAAATATAAAACAATAAAATACTTTTTTAGTTTTCAATGCATTAACATCCATTTTTGTCTTTTTTCAGGTTCTACAGAGGCAGGGTAGTAGTTTACTACATGCGAAGACGACTAGTCATAAAACGTACTAGTCGTCTTCGATTCCAAGCCCGTATACGACGTTTATGGCGTACATTACGGAACTATGGCAGAAGGGGCTTCGGTTTCCGCTACGGGAGAAAATTAAGACTGCTAAGAATCCGGCGAGGAAGAGTTCTGTACCGCTTTAGACGTCAATGGCGATTCCTACGAAGGAGACGAAGAAAGTCCAGGCGAAGAAGGAAGATAATAAGGCGTAGAATTAGAAGGAAACGAAGACGATATTTGCGAAGGGTACGAAGGCGACAAAGGAAGAGATACCGCCGAAGAAGAAAAGCACTGAGGCGAAGACGATTAAGAAGAAGACGGCGAAGGCGACGTCGACGACGTAGAAGGCGCAGAAGGAGACGACGAAGGCGAAGAAGACGTAGAAAACGACGTCGCTGCGTAGTACGTTTCCGTTATTTGAACAGATGGAGAAACGTATACCGCAGAGGGCGTTTCTTTAGGTTCCGCACGCGGAGAGGATACAAACGAATCTAGTAAGTCAGAAGTAAAAACATCAGAAGGGGCTGTTTTCAATGAAGGGTTGTCAAAATAGCAGTTTTAAATACAACACTGCCAATTTTGCTACATGACCCGAAGGTGTCAGCCGACCTCCACCTCGCACAGACTTTGCCTTGTCAGAATAGGTGGCCACGCTCCACAGCTTTTGTGGTAATGCGCCTGGTGTTGTCTTTAGTCGACACTTAATTAAGACGTATTGTAACCTAGGATAGCAGCTGTAATGCGGAAGTGTAGCAAAAAAAAAAAGAAATTCAATTGAATTGGGCTGATGACCGGCTTAATATCATCAAGGCTGGAAGCAAACGCCAAACTTTGGTGCTTTGAAGTAGAGTTAAGGTTTTTAGAGGGAAGAGAGTGAGATGTGGATTATATGTGTTGGTAAAAGTTTCTAAATAGAGCAAAAATGAAATGATTCGCAATTTGATTTTTGGGGCTCACAATGTTCAACTGAAAGTTATATTCTTTTACACTAGTTTCGGAAGACGCGTGGTGCGTTACAGGAAAGGAAGAAGGTGGAAAACCGTGCGCACCATCCGAAACCGAATACAACTGCGTGTAGGAGTAAGATGGAAAGGAGTAACGATTCGCGGCAGGCGGTTCGTGATAAGATACAAAAAGAGACTCCGACCTGTCAGGATCACACGCGGTAAAGTTAGATGGCTTTGGAAACGACGCTGGCGAATATTGAAGCCCCGCCAACGCATACGTCGATACATCAGACGACTACGGAGAAGAAGAATTAGGAGGAGACGTCGAAAGAGAAAGAGGAGAAGGCGACGTTCAAGAAGGCGACTAAGGCGCCGAAAGAAGAGAAGGAGACGACGAAGAAAGAGAAGACGCAGGAGGAGGCGAAGAAGGCGAAGACGACGAAGAAGAAGACGTCGCCGTTGCGTAATGCGCTTCCGCTATAAAGGCAGATGGAGGAAAGTATATCGCTTTGGTCGTAGATTGGTAACTCGTATGAGAAGAAGATACAGAACAATCAGGTGAGATACCTTTTTCAAAAACCATGGTAATGATAACAGAAGCATTAGTAACAGTTAATGTACGTTCATTGTGTACTTTCTGGTGTCATTTTTTATTTCTTTTCCCTTATCGGAGGCGATTTTGCTATACCTACTGTAGTCGGTATCGGTGTCATGCGCCAAGAAACGATTACGTTAACGATATATGTGCCAGTTTTCACCAGTAGTTTGACTGTAACTGATATAAACTTGGATTGGTAGAGCACTGGAAGAATACACAAGTTCAAACAAGAGCATTGATGGCACTCGAGCCCTGTCACGGTCCCTTAGTAGTAACCCTCCCCTTCTCCGTAAGTGACCTTTAAACGTAGTGGCCTCTGAAAAATCATAGGTTCCTCCAAAGGAAACCAGCCAAACAAAAACTTGAAGAATAACATGCACCTAAGTACTTATTCGTTGTCTTTCTGTTTCATACTGTGATACATGTAGATGTTTCTTTTGCCATGTCCAAATCAGGTACTTTAAAGGAAAGATCACCATCTTCGGAAAAAGGCGACTACTGATAAGACGTCCCAAAATAACACTTCGCGTAGGAAAGTACTGGCGTTTGGCAAGTAAATTCCGTCGAAAGCTGACCATAGTCTATAGACGACGACGTCGTATCCTGAAAATCCGACTCGGAAGATTCCTCGTAAGATACAACAGAAGGTATGTACGAATCAGAACTCGCAGTCGACGCTATCGGCGCCGAAGAGTACGGCGAAAACTGAGGAGGAGAAGACGAAAAAGAAGGAGAA
>Ga0126339_10003378_pt1 | contig 11614 bp, 3 predicted proteins | sample OrbTmetagenome_2_FD_92532 | JGI IMG/M metagenome (GOLD analysis project Ga0126339, IMG submission 92532) | Coral microbial communities from Petempiche,Puerto Morelos, Mexico - Orbicella T R C metagenome | ecosystem: Host-associated > Invertebrates > Cnidaria > Coral | place: Petempiche,Puerto...
AGTTTGAGGAGAACCTGACATACTAGTTAGTGAGTTAACTTACTTACCAGTTTAAAAAAAAAAATCAGATTCCACTTAGCAGTCTGACAAATACTTGACTAACCAGTTTGAGGAAAACCTGACTTACCAGTTTGAGAAATACCACCTGCCAATCCTCCACAGAAAAGACGGACAACAACTGGTAGCTCCTTATCCTTATCCATCCTCTTTAACTCAGCTTCCCGAGCCCTCACAATGAAATGCCCGAGGACAAAATCTGAGCAAAAAATACACATTAATCAGAGACTGAAAGGAAATTATTGCAGAGTGTGATGAACCAGTCAAAGGAGTTGTCAGTTACCTGGCATGTTTTACCTTATCTGTGCCATTTCTTTGCATCAAGACATTGACACACCAAACTTGATAGTTACACTTTTCTAAATTTTCTTGAAAACATTTAAAACATGATACCTTAGTTTGTTTTCAGGCAAAACATAAAATTATGCAACACAAATGAGTAAGCTAGAGTAAAAGTCTGTAATATCACACTTTTGTCTTATTTTTGTGAACAGCCACTTTTGGCGGCATCAATGGCAGTTGTTTCGATTTCAGTGACAAACTCAGTTACAACACACATTCTTGGAGACCTTAAAAAATTACGAAATACGCATACAATACCTTTCAATGTTTCATACACTGCAAAATTCAAGCCAATGTATGGGGCAATTCCCTAAAAAAAGGCAGTATTTCTGATCATAATGCTGTGAGTGCTGTTTTATTTGTAGCTTTAAGGCTTACTATTCTAAAATAAACAACTTGCTCTCCTTCCACGTTTTTTTCTCTTTTTTGCCCCCAATCAGAATTGCACACTTGAATTCTACAGTATAACTCCAGTCCGGGGTCTTACGACAGAGGTATTTATTAGTAATGGTGTTCATTTTTGTTGTTTCATGTGAAGAATTGCGTTCATTTTGATGTCAGATATAAATGGCTTTCGAAAGCACTTCCTTTGAACTTATGTTTTACTCAGTCAAGAGCAGAGAAGTTCTCCTTCTCTCCTTTTGAGGGAATCTAAAGTAACGTTAAAAAAACGTTTTTGTATTCTTGTATTCTCGCTTTGTTGGTCTTTCAGTCACTTGAGGGAAGTGGACACTCTTAAAAAAGTGTCTTTGGTAGGAGGATGAGGTTTTGGTTCACTATTTGGGAAAAAATGTAGGTTTACTGGATGTAACTCTGTCATTTTGGTGGCCACCCCTTAATATTTTTAAGTGGCCGGTTATCCGTCAGTACTGAGATTAAAATACTGCAAATAAACCCCTACTAACTGGCCACCTTTTGGTCATCCCAATGAGTTTTTTTTTCTCCTTACCCCTATAAAGAGGCACCCAAACTATAATACAGGTAGTTTGTCTTTGTTTTGGAAAAGGTGACGAGTCTGAAATAGAAATTGACAACTGACGAAAACTTTCGAACACAAATTTTTATTATCATGATTGTTTTGACGTGATTCCATGTCCATTAGACTTTATTATGTGCAACAACCACAAGCCTTCAAGCACGTCTGTATTTGAATAAATTGACATTGTTATTAAGTCTTGTGGCAATACCAGATGAACCCCTCTAAAGAGACCAACCCCTTTTAAGCAGCAACCTCACACTTTGCCAAGGATGACAGCTTAATAAGGGTTCAACAGCTGTAGTTAAACATACCATTACAGTGGGCGGCAGTCCTTTGTAAAGACAACCACTGAAAAGCCCTCCTTCATCTTTCAAAATTGTTTGGAAAGCATGGGAAATATTTCTGTGAAATCAGACAATGTTACATATTTATAACTATTTTATATTATTTATCTATTAATCATTTGTGTCAACTCTAGCATCTTATGACCAGAAGGCCTATGTAAAGCTCAAGAAAAAAGTGTCTCCTGAATGAGCAGTGCAGGTTTGAGCTCTGGCCAGGGACACTGTGTTGTGTTCTTGAGCAAGACACTGCACTCCCACAGTGCCTCTCTCCACTCAGGTGTATATATGGGCACCAGTGAACTTAATGCTAGAGGTAACCCTGCGATGGACTGGCATTCTATCCAGGGGGGAGTAGAAATACTGCTAGCTGCTACATGTTACAGCCACTGGGATAAGCTCCAGCCTGATGGGCCACTTAGCTTTACCTTTACCTACTGGCAATAATTAACAATTTGATATCTTAATAATAATCAAAACAGTTAAAACAGTGATGAGTTGTCCAGGAATTGCCACAAGACTGTTTCATAATTCATTTTGATTCTAAGTTCACTGGCTAAAGGATATGTACTGCACTTTGGTCACTCTGGGCCCAAACTTTTAATTAAATATAAATTGGGATCTTCTAATATCACATCAGTCTGTTGGATAAATAATTTGTTATAACTTAAGGTGTTTGTAAAATCCGTTAATTTCAAATTCAAACTTCAAAGTACATATTTGTGATCAAACCTGTATCTTCTTTCTGCCCCATTAACTTGGGCTGCTAATCTTGTCCTACAAAATTGTCAATCAGTGAAAGTAAATATGCAATCATTCTCAGTATTCCCCCAACATTTCTCAGTAGGATGATTGATTATTTCATTCTAATAAGACATTTTCTCCCAAAATCTAGACACTTGCCCACTGGTAAGTAACATTTACATACAGAATCCACTACACTGCAAAATCCGCTAGTCCCAAGCTATCTGGCACACTGGCGAATTAAATTTGAAAATAATATAATTCTCTAAGTCATTGTGGAACCAAGTTGTAACTTATATCACTGATGGACCACCACTACGATGAAAAAAAAAAAAAAATCACTTAACCCCTAACCTGCAATTTACCAAACTCCAGTGTGGCTTCATTAATATCAATACATTTGTAAATAGTTTGTTACTAATTAGTTTTTTTATAGCAGTTAGTTGTACATGAAATTGTAAGTCCAGACATACGATACTGAGCATGTTTCTTTTGGCATATTTATTAATAAAGAATTCCTAAACTAAAAATACTCAGTCTGTAGGTAATAAACTTTCCAACTTATTATGAGTTTGCTTAATTTAAGGTTTCATTGACAAAAAAATTGACCAATTTCGATATATTAAAATTCAGCCTAAAACAATAAACCTAAGCGCGAGGCGCTGAGGAATAACTGCAGACGTGTTTATTCCCTAGAGCATCGTGCTGAGGTCTATTGCATTTTGAATTTTAATTTATCGAAATTGGTCCATCGACAACACCACAGAGGCCATTGACCCAATTTAGTTGCCATACCACAAAGGCAACAAGGGAAACGGTCGACAAGTAATTGCGCTGTAATGAGCACTTCACTTCATTATGATATTTAACTTACCTCACAAGATCAAGTGGATATGTAGCAATGACAGATGTTGTTCCAGCTAATCCTCCAGCCACAAGCCTTCTCACTGGAGTCTGAGTCTGAAGATCTTCTGAGATCTTTAGGAGCTAAAAATAAGAGAACTAATTAAATAAAGCCAGATGTACAAATAAGTTCACTTGTGTATTAACCTTTGAGCTGGATCATTTAGCAAAACTCACCTCTGACTTCCACTGATGATGCTTTCATTTTCAAGTTCTCTGTCAAGTACACTCTCTTTGTTGCTAGACTTCCCTTCGTGATACATTTTTTTGGTTGGTAATCGCAAAACAATTTGGCTCAATCAAGTTAGTGTAAATAGGATACATTTTCTTTGCAGCAGATGCTTTTTGAAAAGTACAGTCAAATTTTCCTGAATATGTCACCAGTTCCTGTCTAAAACTCAGCAGGTGATTGGCTAAAACAGTAGTAACGCTTCTCCTTAAAATTTGGTAGAAATCAAACATATTATGTAACTAAAATTTTGGCACAATTTTTCGGCGTCACTCCTGATTAGAAATAAAAGGGAGCACTCCACCCAAGAAAGAATTGATAGACAAAGAGAATTTCATACCTTCTTGAACTCTTCATAAGCAGCAAACTGTACTGCAGAGTACGGAATTATTCTCAGTACGTTTGTACCATTCCCCTACAGGAAAAGAGATTGATTGAAATATAAATTTACATACACATGTGTATAAATTCATTGAAGACTACGTCTGAGTTATCAACATGTAAAAATGTACTATTTTTTCTCTTCACATGCTCGATCTTCGACCTGACAAATTCCATTTACTGATAAAGCATGTAGCTTTCCTTAGAAGATAACTTCTAAATAATTGTTACGATGTTACTTGCACGTGAAAATATTCAAAACTGAACAACAACCAGCCAGACACAAGGGTTACATTAACATTTTCAGCAGGACAGGCAGCCAGAACTTTTTGAACTAAATTCACTGTTAGACTTTACTGAAAAACTTTCTTCTAGATGGTCAAACCAGGCAAGCAAAATCATCTTCACAGACAGTCAGTTTGCCCGGTGCCCAGCCCTTAAAGAAACCCCTGCAGACATGTATCTAGTCTACATGGATCTCTGTAGAGTGAAGTCTCAATAAAATTATTGTAATGACATTTTTGAATAAAACCACATTTTTAATATATATCTAGACATTGCTCAAGCTGGCAAGGACTGACACAGAGTACATGCACCTGGATGCTAAAGGCAGACATTGGTAGACTGAAGATAGCGTGATGCAGCAGGAGAATTTGTGATGTTTAAATACTATTAAATGTTAGTTCACCTAACTCCCGAAATGTTTTTTGCGCTAAAACGAATCCACTTGTTATTCGAAGCATTTGGGTGAAAAAATTTTTGAATTTGCTTGAATCCTCGACTTTCTATACCCTTTCAGAGTCACGCTTGAATTGTTGTGCGACCACGTTTACGGAGTCTGAGGCAGCAGTTGCTGATGACGTCTACTCAGGAACCAAACACAGTAGCACCTCAGTCAGCTCTCTGTATTTTCTCGAGAAAATGGAAAACAAAACTAGTTGTTCCAAATTTATTTTTGGGACTAAAATGTCCAAGTTTTTTTTCTTTTTCATCACTGGAGTCAGAGTTAAGTTTTGATTCGGAAGACTCCGAAATACACTTTGATCGAGCACGTTCGACAACTATGTAATTTCAGCACATAACCACAATATTCCCATGCACGGTGCTCATGGCCCATTTACATTATTTTGTCCTAAACAGTGAGAATGTAGTTTGTCAAGGTATCTTTGTTCTATTAAATCCAGTTTGTGTTTTACTTTCTGGAATGCTTTATGTTTATAAGAGCAACGTAAGTGTTGCAGTTTTCAAGACTTAATGACCTCCGCATGTAGGTACTCTTGTCGCGTCTTCTTTGAGGGGCTCTTTGTTCTAAAAGTTGATCCTTTTGCAAAACCGAGCTTCTATTTAACATTTAGTCTGTCAACTCGGTGGGTATAAAGCTTGTTTTGACTCAGTTCTATTTAAGAATTGGCCTGGCCCATACTTTGACTGTGATTATAGAGAGCTCAACCAAAACACTGGCTTTGATCGATTGAAAATCATAGAAATATTTGGACCTGTATCTTGAAGCCAGAACCAAGGAAACATTTCATACAATTACCAATTTCACATTGTCACACATTTTAAGTCATAACTCCAAATAACAAATGTACATTTTTCTCAAAGTGTGCCGTGAAATTCATCAGATAAGCAAAAAGGATGTGTTCCCTAAGCAGTCTGCAGATAATATAATGTTACGCAGCCACATTTTCGAGACTATACAGTATTGCACAGAATGTTTGTCGCACTGCTGATTTCCAAACCTTCGAAAAACTCTGTGAGTCTAACAATTTTGTTATCACGTAATTCTAAAGGATTAATCTTCGACTACAGTATTATCTAAATTGAAAGAGAAATAATAAGTGTTGGTTGGCAGTGTACAGCTGCAACCTATTAATTTTACATATCAGTATATGTTGGTCATACATGTAACTTTGCCGGCTATGTTATAAATACTGCAGGATTGGAAGATATAGGTTGTCAGTAGTATTTCTACAAATTTTTGGTTGCCTTTAAGCAGAAAATTTTGAAAATAGCATTTGAAAGTCTGCAGAACAAATTCCAGTGAGAGCTCTTCAATGGATCTCACAGACTCACTTCGCTTGTTTTGGTTCGACAAAATCAACCACCGTTTACGTCTTTATTGTACCATTGACCGATCATCGCCTGTAAATTGTACAGTATATCTTTCTTTAAATCTGGGAAATTGCTGCAAGAGCTGATAGTACTTCTGGAAGGCGTTTCTGTGCACTATTTTAATGTGTATTGCACCCTCCTGAAGGAAATGAGAGGACGTGAGATATTAAACCTTCCTGGGTAGACATCACAATAGCCGCTGGACCCATTCTCCTCAAACTTGGTCGCGCAAACAAAATGATGGCATTTTGGTGCTATTTTCCAGATCTCGCCGGGGCAAAGAAAATCAAAGATTTAACTGAATCTAATATTTTTTTTCGCAGACATATTTTGAAGTAGATTGGTTTTAGCGAAAAAAGAATTGGGGGTTATGGGTGCACTTTAAACTCAGAATATTTAGTTTCATGATAAGAGAGCTTCTAAGAACATCACATCTTACAAGTTTTAACTCAACAGGGTTCTTTGTTTTGTAGTAGATCATGTTTAAATTTCTAAGCTTGCTTTCGCATGGTGTGGCATTAAAATAGCAGCCTGATGAAGCCGTCATCTACAGTAGGTCAAAAGAGTCTTATCTTTTAAGTTTTGCTATTGGAACAGTCTTTGCATTAAACAAAATATGAAATAAGGATCAATAGGTGGGTTCATACTAGCTTAGTAAGTAGACCTTTAGTATACTTGAATCTTACTTCAGATGTGAACGGGTCCAATTTCAAAGTAAGTAGCCTACTTTGTAGTCGTGGCAACGCATCTTTTTCAAAAGAGCCAAAGTGCACTTTCAAGTATTTTTCAACCATCCTTACTGGCGCACTTACGCACTATCAAAACAATTTCAGGAAATTGAATGTCAATCAAATGTATTTTTCGATGGCATATCAGTACACGCAAGACTTGTACAACACGCACATCATTTCGATCTGCTTACTTGCTTGACGCCTTCAGCTTTCGAGGACACGAAAAAACAAAGGAAATGGACAACTCCGGCTTCAGTCACTTTCGACCCAACTTGCGTGCGTTGGACCACGATGACGACTACTTAGACCATGGAGTCATGTAAGTTATTCGCACCCCGGTTCAATCATATCGAAAATTCACATGCTCACAATGGTGATTTTTTTTCCTTTAGTGATAACTTGAATAGACGGTTTGCGAGAGTAGCAAATCCAGGGCAGCATATGAATGGCGGTCAATATTGGCCATTTCCTCCAATGAGCGCCTCGTTTTATCGTCCATCTGAGCTGCAATTGAGCCAACCAGGAGGTTGACAGCCTGCACTCGATACAAATCAGTTTGCTAACATGGTACCACAGCACATGCAATCACCGATTCCACTTGCAACGAGCATGCCGTCTCCTCAGTCTCCAGCCGTGAGTGATTCCGATGTGCTAGCCGCGGGAAATAAAAAAGGGAAAAAAGCTCGTGTTAAGTCCGCTGACTGGACCGAAGGAGAAACCAAAGATCTTTTAGAAGCTTGGGGATTGAGATACAGTAAGCTGCGAGGAGCTTCTCAACGAGAGAAAATCAAAATCTGGAACGAGATCTATTCTTCGTACAAAGAAAGTCATCCAGAAAGCCAAAGAACCCTTCAGCAGGTCAAGAAGCGCCAACAAAATTTAGAATATGAATATAAGCCACTAAAACAGCGATTTCATTCAACTGGAGAAGCTGGAATTAAGAAAATCAAAGACGGCTTCCCGTATTTTGACAGTTTTGAAGAAGTGATGGGACATCGCGACAGCATCGATCCTTCGAAAATGGCAATCGAGGGCAGCTCTACCTTCAGTGCTGAGGATGATGACGACGCATCAGTAGTTGAGAACGAAAACCTTTCATTTGATGATGCTGAGGAAACTTCTGCAGAAATTAGTGTTCAAAGGAGCAGCGAGAAAAGAAAGGCAGAAACGCAGGAAAAGTCTGGGTGTAAGGGAAAACGAAGGCGGCGAGATGTCCCCACAGAAAATAAGACAACCGATTGGCAGACTACCTTTGTAGAGATGTGGGAGCGTAGTATGGAACAGGACAATGCTCAATTTGAACGTTCTGCAGAAATGTTCCAAGAATCCCAAAACAGGCAAATGGAGCAAACGAACGCGATACTTGCTGGCTTTAAAGACATATTTAAGGATTTAGCATCAACGTAGTTTTAATTATCTAATTTTTATTGTTCTATTGTTGCCAAGGAACATGCTAAGACTAAATCCAATAGCAATTTTTAACGCTTTAATCTGACAAGTTTATTTACAAATTATCGCGTACATAGTCTTTTAGCGCTTCTCGAATGTCGTTGCCAGTTTCAATACCAATTCTTCCATTGGTGTCGTCGTCAGAACTATCATCTGAATCGCTGTTGTCGGTGTCATATAGGTCACCCCTTTCAATACAAATGTTGTGCAAAACGCATGCTGCAAGCACGGTTTTCTTCAAAGTGCTTGTTTTTTGTTCAACCTTTTTCAACGCAATTCTCCAACGGCCTTTTAACATACCAAATGCTCGTTCTACAACACAGCGCAATGTGCTTAACTTTAAGTTAAACTTTCTCTTCCCAGGAGTGAGACATCCTCTCTCCGGGTACGGCTTCACTAGCCAGCTTGTGAGTGGATAGGCACTATCGCCAGCTAGAAGCGGCCTGGTTTCTATTCCATTTATATTGCATGTTGGACCGCTAAGAATCTGCTCATTTTGTGCTATATCATAAAGACCGCTTAGCCTAATTAGAACCTGTGCATCATGTATACTGCCAGGATACCCTACTGTAGCATGGATAAATTTTAAGTTTGCATCGACTATGCCTTGCAGATTCACACTGTAGTGTTGCTTGCGATTAAAATAATCTTCATGATTGTCTGGTGGCACATTTATTTCTATATGACACCCGTCGATTGCTCCCATTATTTGGGGTATTCCATAAGATTCCTCAAACTCGTCCATTTTGTTCCAGATTTGCTGAGTTGTCAAAGGAAATTTTATAAAGCAGTTTTTCAAATTAAAAATGGCTTGTTCGAACTCGCTACAAATAATTTTCGTTGTTGACTTTCCAAGGCCAAATTGTAAACCACAACTTCTGTAGCTGTTGCCTGTTGCCAGTCGCCAGAGTGAAAGACCAACTCTTTCCTCCACGCTGACCGGATCTTGGAACCTCGTGTGTTGCTTTTGTAAGTTCACCCTCACAAGGTCACATAAGTAATCGAAGGTTTCGTGTGTCACTCTAAAATGTTCTTTCCAAAGAAAATTTAGTGCTGGATTTGCCAACAAACTACGGAACCAGTTTCGTGGACGTGGCCAAACCCAAGCTCTTCTTCTTTGTGGCGCATTTTGACTCATTTGGCGGAAAAGCATCAACATAATCCGGCGTTGGTTTCTTTGTCGCATTCTAAATTCTTCCTCAACAACGAGAAAGTGATAAGCTTGGTGAAGCAGCATAGCCCACTGTCGTTGCAGCAAGGGAAATAAAAGCCAAATAATAAAAGCAATTTTGAGCTTTTGAGGTCGCATGATGTAAAATAGATGTTTAAATCTTTGCCGCACTCACGCATATGCTTAATATACTTGGCGAGTAATTTGATTGACGGCTCTGTCACTTGAAGTATACTTAGAATTTTAAATATGAACGCTTATCAAGGTAAGTGAACATATGTGATCTCAAGTATACTTGAGGTCTTTGTGTACTTAAGGTCTACTTACTAAGCTAGTATGAACCCACCTAATAATAATCTTATTATTAATCTAGTTACAGCAATCCTGAAGCAATGATAGATTTTTATTACTATAAGACTACTATCATGATTGTTGATGTTGCTCTGAGTGACATCAACATGGCATCTCACAAGAAAGCTCTATAAATTCTGGTGTTATTTCCCTCCCCTTCCCCCCCTCAAAAAAACAGTCAGACCTAAACCTTGACATGACTGTATAACAATCATTTATCATGTATATACAGGTATATCCCAGATTCTTGACTTTATCTAAATATTGAATGGTTACATGTACTTAATTATTATTATTTTTTATGGCATGACAGTGCAAAGTAAAAATTCAAAATAAATACACACCTCTGTAATAATGATACTAAGCTTTGTCCTTTTGGTGCGGCCCCTAGCTATTAGACAGCTTCAACTGAAGACTGTTCATAGCGTCTCTATTTTTTAACCCATGAGAAAGAACAAGCCTAACTAAGTGAGCGGGAAGCAGGTGGGGGTGGAGGCAGGAAGGTGAGCGAAGCAAGCCAAATGAAGAAAAGAGACACTGTAGAGATCTTTGAGAAAAAGTATATTTATTGTTAACAGCTCTGCCTCTTGACTAATTAAATATATTGGACCAATTAAATTTGAGTGGTAAATTGCTTGTTTAAAGTGCCTATGAAATGAAAAATGATTGCCCCTTATTTGAAAGTCTTTTCAGAAGAATGGCGTTTTCCTTTTTGGAATATCTTTTTTTGTTTTAGAGATAATGACGTCTTTTGCATTATGTAAATTAGGAAAGTGATGACGGTATGAGGTTTGAAACTAAAGTGGTAAAATATCTCTGGAAATATTTATGAGCAGCGTTCTTCAAACTTGGCACCAGAAATGTTCATCACAAAAGAAACAAAATGACACCCTATGTGTTGTTGCCATGATAACAGTTTTGCTGCTGGTCCTGTCTTAATTAAAACTGAAATTCCCAGTTTTTGTCTTAATCAAGAACCATCTACCCCAGCCAATCTAATGATGAGAGTTAAGACAATGTCTGTTCCAAGCAGGACCCTCTGTCCCACTTTAAAGGGTTGAAAATGAGGATGTTTGGTTTTTGACAGAAAGAGATTGGAACCAAGAGAGTTTCCTTGGCAACAACACTATGGGTGTCATTTGGTTTCTTTTGTGATGTACATTTCTGGTGCCAAGTTTCAAGAACACTACTTCAGTTTAACACTGCTTCAAAGATGACAACTGCTGTGAGCTGCCAAACGTGCCTGGATACAATCATGATCGGCCGATGTCAAGTTGACGGCACTTTTACAAGTTGCCTTTCAACCAATGGGAATTTTCCATTTCTGGAGAAACAGGGAATTCACTTTTTTCCAAAGATGTCTATAGCCCCAGCCTATATTCTTCTTGGTCTCCTCTCCCTACCCTGTCAAGTCTCCCATTTCACGTAGTGTTCAGTTCTCTCGCGAGTCTATCCATATGTTCAACGATTCAATAAAAATATGAGATAATAGAGGGCTGCTGTGAACAGTCTACTTCAACTGTAACTGGTTTGATATTCTTTATTATTTCAGTGAGGTTAGAAATAAGTTTATTTTCACAAAATGGGATCTACAGTAGCTGTGACATTCAGTGTTTTCTGACTTTTTTTGTACTTTTGCGGTAATGTGATATTTAACACCCCCACTCCTCCCCCCCCCCCCCCCCCCCCTCCCCTTCCCCCCCTCGTGATTATTGGGGCCCCCCACGCCAGCCTAGTAAACCTTTTGCACAACAAAAAAATTTTTTTTTATTTAATTTTTTTTATAAGTGTTGATTTTGGTGTGGAAGAGGAAAAAGATTA
>Ga0126339_10003379_pt1 | contig 11614 bp, 12 predicted proteins | sample OrbTmetagenome_2_FD_92532 | JGI IMG/M metagenome (GOLD analysis project Ga0126339, IMG submission 92532) | Coral microbial communities from Petempiche,Puerto Morelos, Mexico - Orbicella T R C metagenome | ecosystem: Host-associated > Invertebrates > Cnidaria > Coral | place: Petempiche,Puerto...
ACCGACAGAATATACTAGCACAAGCTCAGTGTGCTTTCATTTTGGTACTCACAGGGAAGAAACCAAATTCAGCAGATATTTCAGATGATATTTCAGATGTTTCTTCAAAAACAATAACTCATTCCAGGCTTAAAATCATAGGAATATACTCCTCCCATCGCTTCGGCGGGTTTGGTACTTAGGTGGAAGCCACCTTTCTGAGCGATTGTAAACAGCGTCATCTAACAGTCACGTTAAGTCTACCTCCTGTACGTTTCTTTTAAGTGCCAGCGGTTTTCCAGTTATATTTATATTTCAATCTGCAACCTGCAACCTGCGCCCTGCAAAATATACCTGCCGCCATCACATGGAGAAGCTTTGTATCACTCCGAAGGATGTAGTTACCATTGAGAAAGATATCAAGCAACTTTGGTCGCTTCTGGAAGCCACGCTGGAAATTATGGACGAACTGTGTATTGTTTATTTACAAAAAGGAGAAGAAAAGAGCAACAGGCGGCGATGGAAGAAGCACAATCGCTCGAATCGGAAATTCAGGCCGCAATCGAAAAAGCCCACGAGGCCGTAAAATCCCAAGCTCAAATTTCTGCCGGGACTTCTAAATTTACCGATCGTTTCGCAGAATCCGCCCAATCCGGCTTCGTCTCCACCGCCTCCTCAAAGCAATCATAGCGATCAAGTAGAGGCAGGAATTTCACAGAGCTCGCCAATCGGCTTGCCAACCGGTTCCGCCACAAATCATCGCCTGAAGTCATTAAAAGTACCGTCGTATGGTAGAGACAAGACGAAATTTGGAGAGTTTTGGGGGATTTTTGAAAGTCTGGTGGACCAATCTAAAGAGCCAATAAATCTTAAAATGGCGAGGTTAGAGCAATGCTTGTTTTTCAGCGCAGTGGAGTCCATCCGAGAGCTTGGAGTTTCTGAACCATAATACGAAGAGGCCAAAGAAATCTTGATAGCCAAGTTCGGCGCTCAGCGGCGGCAACTGCGGGCCTACATGGATCAGCTGGAGAAAATGCCCCAACTGAGGAATAATGACGTTCAAGGATTTGAAAAATTTGCAGATTTGGTCAAAATAACTGTGGTTAAACGTAAGGCTGAGGAACGCAATGGAGAACTAGGCGAAGGAACGTTACATAGTTTATTAGAGAAGAAACTCGCAGAAGCTCGAGTGCAAGGGTACAGCCGTTGGCTACAGGAACAGGGCCAGGAGCGATCTGTGCTAAGCTTAAAGGATTGCTCAAAGAGGAGGTACGAATTCGAGTTGAAGCAAAGGAGATGACTCATGGCTTGGCTGTAACAGAGAGAGCAGATGGATGGCAACCTTGAAACATGAATTCCTATCGGCGCAAGTCCCGAAATTTTCGCGTAGGATCAGAATGGTTTAACCCGAACCCGGAGACCGCCTGGCTCAGGCCAGTTAAATCGCAAGCCACCGTATGTGTGTTGCAGCTCCCTGCATAGTGGAGTATGGGCATGCACAGTATTCCTGCAAAAGAGCTATTATGATCGGTGGAAGCTGGCGAAGGATAAACGGTTGTGCTTCCGGTGTTTAGCTGGTAATCGCCTGGGGAAAAACTGAATGAAGTCGCAAACATACCAAATTGATGGTTGTCGGGGAAATAATTACCGTCTTATGCATGAAACCTTGCCCGTCGGAGACCAACCGGCGGAGAGTGCACAGTCAGTTGTAGAAAGTAACAGTTATCCCTCACTTAGTGCACGGGGCAGTCAGTTTTGCACCATCACCCGAGGGAGAGTACAGTTCCGTCTCACGAGCTGCGACAACTCACAACTCAAGACGCTTAAATGAAGCCTACACATTGCGTACCATTCTAGTGTGGGTAAAGGCACAAGGAAAAAAGGTTGAAGTAAATGCAACCCTAGACGATGCCTCCAACAAGTCATTCTTGAATGAAGAAGGAGCTAGAGCTCTTGGGCTTAAGGAGTGCTATCAAACCGTGAAAGTCCATGTGCTGAACAACTCCGTAGAGACATTTCAAACCATGCCGTTGAAGATAGAGATCGAAAGTGGTAATGGCCAGTTTACAAAGGACAACGAAGTGAAGATTTGTCCCCGCAGTGTGACCGGAAACTACCAAGTTGAAAATTGGAGAGCATGCAGAGACAAGTGGCCTCACCTTGCGAGTGTGATTTTGCATCACCAGCGAAGGATGGCTTGGTGGACTTGTTGATAGGTGTTGATAATGCCGACTTGCATTATTCTTTTGTTGATATCCGTGGAAAGGGAGGTGAACAGGTGGCTCGTTTGGATCCGCTTGGATGGACTTGCATTGGACCTCCAGATGGTAAAGTGGGTTCTGGAACAAGAACACACACCATCCGAACACTGTTTACCAGGGAGGGTGGGCCGATTAGTGAAACCGGAGGTTGTTGTGAATTGGATCAAACCCTTAAGCGTTTTTGGGAGATTGAGAGTTACGGGACTGGACTTTGTGATCGAATTGTCTGCACTGAAGAAGAGAAAGTGGCCTTGGAAAAAGTCAGCAGCTCTCTTCGTTACAACAATGGGAGATACAGTGTTGCCGTGCCATGGAAAGAACGGAGGCCTCAGGTACCCAACAATCGGCAAATGGCAGAATCCCGTCTTCTCAGCACCGAGAGAAATCTGAAGAAGAAAGAGTTTGTTGAAAAGGAGTATCAGAAAGGGTACCTTCGTGAAGTCTCAGAAACCGAAGCACCACCCCCTGAAATTTGGTACCTACCGCACCTTCCGATTGTTAAGATGAGCAAGTCCTCAACCAAAGTGAGGATTGTCGTTGATTGTTCTGCATGGTGCAATGGAATCATGTCATTGATGCTGGGCCAAAGCTTCAGAGAGAGTTGTTTTTCTAATCCGTTTCCACCGCAACCCGGTAGCCCTTGTGTGCGACATCCAAGAGATGTATCTCCAGATAAAAATTGAAGCCGAAGATCGACCGTTGTTCCGAATTCTGAGGTGAGATGGAGAAACCGACCGCGATCCAGACGTGTACGATTGTTGAAGCTGACGCACAAAGTCGAACACAATGGCTTACCTGGCTGTCATAGACGGTTGCAATACGCCGAGCATCTTCCCTATGATGTCATTTTCCAGTTGTCTTGCCTAGAGGGAACTGGACGACTAAAGTGATCGTAAAGCACTTTCACGAAGCTGGACACCATGCCACCGGCACAAATCACACGCTCGCAAATCTCTCGACCAAGTGCTGGATAGTAGCAGCTCGAGAAGACATCCGAGACTGGGAAAAGGCATGCGATGAGTGCAGGAGACGTAAGTTGAAAGCCGCTGAGCAAAACATGGCGCCACTACTGGATGTAAGAGTGCATCCACTTGGAGCATTCGCCCACGTTTCAGTCGATTATGGAGGCCCGTTCATTACTGCCCAAGGTCGTGGACAAAAGCGTTGGCCGTGTCTGTTTACGTGCCTATCAAGTCGGGCAGTACACTTGGAAATGGCTTATGGTCTGGACACTGACAGCTTCTTGAGGTGTTTCGTCCGAATGACCCGTCGCAGGGGATATCCGTTAATGATCGTGAGCAGTCGTGGAAACAACTTCATTTGCGCAGAGAGAGAGCTTCGGGAGATAACAGACGACTTAGATCACACTCAAATCCAAGATCAAACGGCCAGTAAAGGAGTGAAATGGTCTATCAATCCTCCGTTGGCGCCCCGTTTTGGAGGAGTTGATGAAATCATGATTAAAGCAGCGAAAAAGGCTATACGTGCAGTGCTCGGCAATGCAGATGTTAATGACTCAGAACTAATGAAGGTCTTTGTTGGAGTAGAAGCCTTGTTGAATTCCCGTCCTCTTACGCATCAATGCGCCGACCCGAAAGATGCTACTTCACTCACCCCTAATCATTCTCACCATGGCCAGATGGGAGATGTCTCAGCTCCGGAGTCTGTTGACGAAGTTACGTTCAGGCCAAGAAATAGATGAAGACCAGTTCAAGAGTTAATCTCGTACTTTTGAAAGAGATAGATGAGGGAGTGGCTACCGTTATTAAATCCACGTCAGAAGCGGACCGAAGCGAAGCCGAATTTAAAGATTGATGATGTTGTGCTTGTCATATCTCCTGATTGTCCCAGGGCACAGTGGCCTTTGGGAGGAGTTCTGGAAGTATTTCAGGACAAGACGGTTACGTTCGAGTTACCAAGATTCAAATTGGTCAAAACACTGTTATGAGGCCTGTTTCTAAATGCGTTCTACTGGAGTCCAACTAGGACGCAGACCTTAAGTCGTGAAGAGTTTGACTGAGTCAAAGGACCTCAAAGGGGGGAGAATGTTCGGAAGACATTGGTTAAGGATAAACGCTTCACCATTGTGTGCGGAAGACATTGTTTACGTCTGGGAAGATCAATAATTTCGTGAGGCATTTCGTGAGAATTTTGTATTTAGCATAATTATTCATGGGCTCGTGTGATCGAGCAAACAGTGTGAACAGTGTCGAGCTGTATTCGAGTCGTAAGCTAATATCCGAGCTGTATGTTGAAATAAGAGTATTCGACAGTTATTTCTTGCTCTTGGTTGCCGTTCCGTCCGACCACCCAGCGTTTCATAATAGGCCATTTCTGAGTTGGCTTTTGCCTCTGTGTCAAAACCAGTTTTCGTACAAAACCATCCCTATGAAACTGTGTTCCGCCTAGAGATTCATTTTCACGTACCGTAAATCCTCAAATTATCGCCCGGGGCGCTTAATTTAGGGGACACTTATTTAATCTTTCCCAAATCGTGGCCTAACGTGGTCATTTTTTTTAATACATCGCCTGCGTGTAAACAGCAACATAAGCTGTTAATCGACATGAAAAGCTGATCTTAAAGTTTAAATCGCGGCACTGTTAGTACTTAACGTGTTCATCGTGTTCACTTGACGTGTTCACAAACTGAAACAATGTACAAATCTAATACTACACGACGAAAACTATACATCCTTTGTTGTCTCATTACTCGTCCACAAAATGGGGGGAGGGGAGAGGGGACGCTTATTTAAAATTTCGGCCGACAGGAGGGGCGCTTACTCGAAGGGGACGCTTATTCAAGGGGAGGCGCTAATTCGAGGATTTACGGTAAATCAAACTCATTTCCATTTTGCACGCGGACTTGTTTTGAAACAAAGGCACATGGTATCTCGAAAATGGCCTTTTTACGGCAACTCAGTTCAATCGTATAGAGCGTTTTCACATGACGTCACGGAAGCCATATCTGGTGCTCCAAAACAATGAAACGGCGGCCATGTTTGTGTGAATAGTATTGAAGAAACTGCGTAGCGTCTTTTAAACTACAAGTAAATGTTAAAAATATCGTTAAAAAGACGCTTAATGGCGGTATAAATCAACCGACGTTTCGGCATTACTGCGATCTTCAGGGTGTTTAAGCCAAACCAGTCCTGAAGGAGTTGAACTCTTTTCTGATGTAAACACTTTCTTTTGTTCCAAGAAATTTCCATGGCTGCTAACCAGACCAGCTAGTGAATACACTCGATACGGTAAACATTGACCGGGACAAAAGAGTAACAAAGTTGTTATTCACAAAACTTATTATGGTAATTGAACTGAGTGGAGTGCAATTTGTTTAGGTAATCAAATGGGTGCAACTGGGAATGAGTAAGCACAAGTGAATTTTTCAAAGACTGAATAAAATTGCAAGAGCTAATAAGACACGTGAGCGCGATTTGAGGTCTTTGAGAAATCTACGAGTACTTAGGCAAAGTGTTTATCACTCCAAATTTTTAAAATATTTCGATCTGTAACAATCTGATGAAACGTTTACTAATATGTAGTGAGTAATAATTTGATTTGTAAATTACCGAATTTGTTATGACCAAAACGTTTACCTATATTACAGTCTTTTAATGGTTAATATTTCGATTCTTTACACGTATATCAACACTTACAGAGACAACAATAATAAAGTATTATTATTGTTATCATTATCATTATCATTTTCATTATCATTATCGTTGTTATTATTACTATTGTTGTTGTTGTTGTTGGTATTATTATTATTATTATTATTATTATTATTATTACGGTAAGACTGAGAAAATGACTCCATTGTGATGAGCTGGGAGCAGGCAAATTTATCATTTATTTCTAATTTGCACTGCAGTGCAAATTAATAGAGGCGTGTTCGTAATTTCAGTCTTCATTCATATAGCAAATGAGAAATCGTCAGAAATCTAGCAATTTAAGGATTTCCGCGGTGTGACTGAATAATGTTAGCCCGTTCTAGATGTACGCTCTTCTTCTGTGGTATCGTGTTAACTTACGAGTGTCTGCATGGGAACAATGTTTAATCATCAGTAAAAATCTGTTTTTTGATTATTTCGTATTGTTTCTGCTTATTTTGCAAATTTGCAGAAGTTCTTGAAAGAAAAGTCTTTATACGTCCTTGCATACGGTGGGAAAAACTGTCCTATCCTGACAAAGTCCTGAAATCAATGTACGTTAACAGGAAAGGCACTGAATTCGGACAACTTTTATCTCTGGAGACGGCATTGAATATTCACGAAAAGGAATTTATAATGTCAAAAACCGTATCAGATTGTAGAAAGTGGAAAATATGAAGCATTTTTTGTCTTCAACGGTTTTAATTTGGCCAAAAATTACATGTGTGGCCCGTGTCCGGCAACTCGCTCGTCACTCGTCACTCGTCACTCGTCACTTGAAACAGGAACATTTCAAGACTCAGCCTCTAGGTTATTCAACAGTCTGCCAGATAACATCAAGGCCAAACTCGGATTACAGTCAAACCTGTATATAACGGCCCAGTATATAGCGGTCACCGTGTGTGTAACGGTCACTGCACAACCTCCCAAAAATCGTCCCTGATATTTACTGTTAAGTTGACCAGCATATAACGGTCACCTGTATATAACGGACGCGGTCACCCTTTAGACTTTGAGTCCACAATTTCATTATCTTTTACCTGTATATAACGGTCACGAAATTGTGTTACGATTAACGAATAATGACAAGCTTCATTCATCAGCTCGTTAAATAGCAGCCACCAGGGCAGGGGTCTCACAATAATTCAAGTATTAGTACAACTACTAATACATGTCATCGCCTACGTCCAACACACGCTTGCGGCAGATAACATTAAAGTGCCGTCGCTTTCAAACAATAGTTACAGTAACTGTAACAATACAACCGTAACCACACTGTTTTCACTTTCGTCATAGTTACCTGATTATAACATTGTACTGTAGTTATCTGTTTCAAATTGTTGTCAATAAATGTAAATTGAGTGATTTTCCACTTAAAACGTTGTTCATTAGCTTTCAGTGGACTTTTACTGTACCTCCCTAAAAGTATACCACAGACATTTTATGGGCCCTTTTTATCGTGTTTATTACGTTACTGTTACTCGTTATTGTCAATAAAACGTAAATTGAGTGATTATTTGCACATAAAAATGCTATTTATTGACTTCCAGGTGAATTTAAAGGAAAAGTGTGTACAGAGGTCACCCTCTATATAACGATCAACTGGCCATTTCCTAAGGGTGACCGTTATATACAGGTTTGACTGTAGATTGTTTTGAATCTGCATAATAAATTTTTTACATATTCGTGTTTTCTACATGGTTTTTTACTTGTAAATTATACTGATATATCTATATGTATTTTTAATTTTTAGTTAGCATATCATGAATGTAGAACTCACGTACTCACTCATCCGCTTCGCTCCTTCGTTAGTGGAGCATAAGGCCACGCAACAACAAGTACCATCCATCACGGACTTGAGCTTCTCACTCAACCCCATTCTATCTTATCCATCCCAGATCTTTCCGTTTGGCTTCAATGGTTCTCCTCCGAGTGATCTTTGGTCTGCCGGGCCTTCTCTTGCCTTCAGGGTTCCGGGTGAGCTCAACTCTGCAGTTGTTATCTTTCTCTCTCCCCAAAACGTGACCGGTCCATCTCCATCGTCTGACCTTCAAAGTTTCTGAGATGGGACCCTCTCTGGCTCTTTCATAGAGTTCACGGTTGGAGATGGTGTACGGCCAAAATATGCCAAGGATTCTTCTTAGGCATTTTCGATGGAAGACATCCAGGCGCTCCATGTGAGTTGATGTAACCCTCCACATATCAGCGCCATACAGGAGAATAGAGATCACGCAGCTCTTGAAGCTTCTCAGCTGGGTGTGCTTGCTCTATCTCTTCAGTAGACCTCCAGACAGGATTTAGAATGGCATATGCTCTTCTTGCGATTGACAGCCTGCGCGAGATGTCTTCATGTGACCAGCCGGCTCCATGGACTGTGGCACCTAGGTAGATGAAGGTGTTGACGTCTTCAACTTCTAAGCCATCAATGGAAATCGTGTCGGTGACCTTGGCGTTTGTTCGTAGCACCTTTGTCTTGGTGGTGTTGATACAGAGTCCGGTATACCTTGAGACCTGATGGAGGCGGCTGAACTTCTCTTGAACATCTGGGTGCCGGCTGGAGAGCAGGGCTATGTCATCTGCATAGTCTAGGTCCTCTAGGACCGTGGTGAACTTCCACCTCAGGTCTCTCCTTACATTGGTGGTGTTCCTCATTACCCAGTCGATAATGATGTTGAAGAGAAAACCTGGCATAACATAGCCCTGCTTGACTCCTGTCTCTACAGGAAACCAATCTGATCGATGTTCGTCCGTTTTTAACAACGCAACAGGTGCTTCCATCATAAAGCTCTTGTATGATGTCGACGAAGTTGTCAGGAATTCCATAATGCCTGAGAATGTTCCAGAGCTTGTCTCTTCTCACACTATCAAAGGCCTTCTTGAAATCGATGAAAGCAATGTAGAAGGGTGTTTGCCATTCAGCACTCTGTTCTAAGATATTCCTGAGGATGAAAATCTGTTCAGTTGTCCCTCTTCCTCTTCGGTAGGCAGCCTGTTCTTGCCGTAATTTCTTCTCAACTCCATCCTGCATCCTCATCAGGAGCATTCTGCAGAAGACTTTGTATGGTACTGAAAGTAAGGATATCCCTCGATAGTTGTCACAAATAGACGGATCACCTTTCTTGGGTATTTTGGCCAAGAGAACTCTCTTCCAGTCAGATGGTGCTTTACAATGATCGAGAGTCTGATTGCAGATATTCAGAAGCTGGTCCGGGGCAATTATTAGCATTTCTGCACTAGTGTTATCCACACCGGGTGCTTTACCGTTGTTCAACCAAGATATGACTTGTCTCAGTTCTTGGATTGTAAAGGGGTCAGTGTCCATCTCTATGGGATCTTCGCAGTCGCCGAGCTGACACCCTTCAGGAAGATCAGTTTCTTCACAGGTCACATTCAAGATCTCATAAAAGTGCTCTTTCCTCCTTTCAAACACTTCTTTCTCTGTGGTGATGACTTTACCATCTTTCGTCCGTATTCCAGTGCTTGGCTTCTTGAGGCACCCACTTAGCAGCTTCGTTTTGGTGTAGAGCTCTTTCAGATTGTTTTGGTGCGCTGCTCTTTTCGCCTCTCCCACGACTCTTTCCAAGGCTCTCCTCTTGTCTGCTCGTGCTCTCTTTTTCACTTCCTGGTCTTTCATTTGGTACATCCGCTGTCTGTTTCCCTCACTCGTTCCGAGCGGTAGTTCAAAATGCTCTGTTTTAGCTTCCGTCGTACTTCGAAAAAATTCCAGGAGGCGGGGCTCAATCAGTCCTTCCGAGACCTTGCTCTTTGTCCAAGTGTCTCAGTTGCCGTCGTGCGATGGATGTCTTTGTACCATGTCCATGCATAATCCACACTTTGGTGATCATTGTTTAGAGCCTCAAAACGATTCTTCAGGGCTATGCTGAAGCTCCGCTTGTGCAAAGGATTTTTTAGCTTTGCAATGTCATAAATGGTCCTTGACATTTGTTTCTTTCTGTTCCTTGCCAGCTTCAGGCGTATCTTGCATCGGACAAGGTGATGGTCACTTGCTGCGTCTGTTCCTCGCTGTGTTCTGACATCCGGTAGCGATCTCCTGAATCTTCATCGGATCGCCACATGGTCGATTTGATTTCTGTTATGGCCATTTGGTGATGTCCACGTATACGTGTGGATGTCTGTGCTTGAAACAAGTGTTTCCAATGACAAGACTGTTCTCAGCGCAAAGAGATGCAGATCTTAGGCCATTATCATTCATAGTGCCAAGTCCTTCGTTACCCATGGTGCCATCCCAGCCAGTGTTGTCAGATCCTACCTTGGTATTTGCATCTCCTAGCACGATCAGTAGGTCATGGAGTGGCGGGACATCGATCGCCTTCTGGAACAACTCATAGAATGTATCCTTGTCCTCATCGCTAGCGTCATTCGTGGGGCTGTAGATCTGAATTAGTGTCATCTTCACATAATTGCAGAAAAACCGTGGGCTGATGATCCTGTCTGTGATGGGGTTCCATTTCATCATGCACTTCCTTGTCTCCTCGTTCATTGCTAGGGCGACACCACTGTGATGTCCTTCGTCACGTCCAGACTAGATGATTGTCTCTCCCGTGATTGTCTTCTCTTCTCCGAAACCTGCCCACCTTACCTCGCTGAGTCCGAGAATACTCAGTTTGTACCTTCTCATTTCTTTCATGACTAATGCTGTCTTTCCGATCGTATACCTTGTTCTGACGTTCCAGCATCCTATGTTTAAGTGGTCTTTGGGTGTAAGGAGGGATCTTTTACGCGGCCTTGTCGTGCTCCTGGCTTCCTTACGGCTTTCACCTGGAGCAGTCATTGTTGCTTCAACCCAGTGGAGGAAACTCTCATCAGGGATGTCGCAGTTCGCACTAGTCCGATCCCGGATAGCATTTGTTTCTGTAGCAAGTTGGTATTTTATGGGAGAAGGTTGCTGGTCTTCTGCCCACCCTGATTTTACAGATCAGGAAACTGCCGGACTGCTTTTGTCAGGACTCTCACTCAAGACCTCTCTAACATGATTGAACCTACCAGGGGTATGCACCCCAGTCAGCACAGCCCTTGAGATCGTCGAGTCGCACAACCCTCTACACCACGACAATGTAGAATGTAGAACTACTCTGTAGAAAAGTCATCCTTAAACCGTTATTATTATTATCATCATCATCATCATTATCATTATCACTATCATTATTATTATCATTATTACTATCATTATTATTATCATTATTATTATTACTCCTGGAGTATCGCTAGGTAGGAAAATAGTTGTGTAACTTTGACAAAAATATGTTGTTCCTCATCAAATTAAACCCAGAGTGCTGGAGCTTAGTATTAGAAAAGGCCAGAGCAACTTGGGCATTTTCTTATTTTTGTTTGTTGCCGTGAGAAAAAGACTATTATCGTGTCGTTTCGGCAGGACAGGTCGGTTTTGACTTTCGCTCGCACTGCAGGGGCAGCTACCGTATGCAAGGATGTAACGCGTTCAAGTAGCCTATTCCCCTAAATCAGCACGCGCACTCTCTAGTCACCTCTTTCTCATTCCCAAGTCAGTTCCAAACCTGAGTCAAGGTACACGAAAGTCACTTTAGTACTTTTCTTGATCTTCACAGGCAAACAGCCTTCTATTTGCCTGGAAAAAAAGATCATAGACAGTTCCACAATAACTAGACTGGGAAGCTACCCTAAAGGAAAAGGTGAGATTAGAATATTACATTTCAAATGCTATGTAGCTACGGTGCTGTGCAATGA